>Ga0163147_10000878_pt1 | contig 46960 bp, 42 predicted proteins | sample OliLakLV19MP6G1_FD_148597 | JGI IMG/M metagenome (GOLD analysis project Ga0163147, IMG submission 148597) | Freshwater microbial mat bacterial communities from Lake Vanda, McMurdo Dry Valleys, Antarctica- Oligotrophic Lake LV.19.MP6.G1 | ecosystem: Environmental > Aquatic > Freshwater > Lake >... | reverse complement strand
AGCAAGCTGAGTACCTTATTAATTCGAGACCGAGAAAGAGGTTGGGCGGACTCACTCCTTATGAGTTCTTTTATCAGATGACTGGTGTTGCGTTAGATTCTTGAAGGTGCCGTAGAGGTACTTGACAAGCAAATAAGAATGTGGTAACATGTATTTATATAGTTCTTTGACTACCGCGATGTTGTACGCCTAAATGATTTTGGAGATAAGTACTTAAAATTGAGTATTTATTTCCGGAATCATTCGGAAATTCAACATCTGGGCAAATGCCCCGGCCGTCATGGGCCGCAATCTCACAAAGGAGAACACCATGAGCGCTTTCAACATCACCCGCACCGCGAACGTACTCAAGATCGGATTCGGCGCACCCGCGCAGAACGACCAGATCGTGAAGGACGCAGTTGCTCGTCTGTCAGAGATGGACGCTTCCGGCGAACTCTCCGGCGGCGGGACTATCCTGCTGAACGGCCCGGCCAGCCTTCCTGTCGCCTGCGCCATCGCTCACGCGATTGCACACCGCTTCAGCGCCGTCGGGGTGTTCGACCCGAAGCTCAACGGCTACGTGGTTGCGGTTACCCACGACCCAGCAGTCGAGCTCGGCTCGGTCATCGCGGCCTAGCTGGCAAGAGTTTATCTATTCTCTTAAAAAATAGATACAGTTTGAGACGCACTGTGGTTACAGCGTCTCACTTTCTCGGGATGTGTTTCCCGACTGATGAGTCCAAAAGGACGAAAAAGTATGGAAATAAAAGTGCTTACAAGGATTTACCACATTGGCAACTCTTCGTAAGTACTTTTTTATATTCTGTCCTTGGGTGTGTACCCAAGCTGATGACGCCGAAAGGTAGAAACAGGAACCTCGAAAATTAAGGAGCAGAGAATGAACAAATGCACCGTGAACGGCAAAGCTCTTGGGCTGCCGTTCTGGAAGAATGCGGCTGCTGTTGTGGCTTTGGCCCGCGCCGGTCGCGGCATTGTGGTAATGCCGACGGGCACGGGTAAGACAACCCAGACCCCGCAGGCGCTCCACGACGCAGGTCTCACGAGTGAGGGACGGATATTCGTGTCTGTTCCTAAGCGAGTGCTCGCCGTCGAGCTGGCCACGCGAGTAGCTGAGGAAATGGACGTGGCGCTCGGATCGCTCGTCGGATACGAGATGCGCGGAGAGCGGGAATCGTCGAGAGACACGAAGATTCTCTTCATGACTGAGGGCATGCTGCGGGCTAGAATTCGCAGCAACCCGGAGTTAGAGGGCATCTCGTGCATTCTCTTCGACGAGTTCCACCAGCGTTCACTCATGAGCGACTTCAACATCGCTTTGGTCGAACGGGCACAGGACGAAGGCTCGAAAGTTGCGTTTCTTTTGATGAGCGCAACTGTCGATGCTACTGTGTTGGCCACACATTTCAATTGTGGCATGGTGGATGGGACTGGTCTCACAACTGTTTACCCGATCACGGAAACGTATCGGGAAGCAGTGTGGGGCAATGGTTCGCTCTTCGAGCAGGCTGCTGGTGCTGTGCAGGACATGCTTATCAAGCACGGCCACAAGGCCAACGGTTTGGTATTCATGCCAGGCAAGGCGGAGATCGCACAAACGATCGACGCTATCCGGAAGCTGAAGCTCGAAGGATTGACTGTCCTACCGCTTCACGGCGAACTCGACCGTGAAGACCGTCACGAACCCTTCATCGAAAGACAGGGAGCAACTGTGACCATCGCCACGGACATCGTGGAGACAGGTGCAACGCTCCCCAACATCGGCTGGGTCGTGGACTCCGGACTTGCGCGTGAAGTGAGCTATGATCCCGTCTCCGACACATCCGCTCTGCGGATGACGAAGGTGGCGCAAGATCGGCTTATCCAGCGTCGTGGCCGCGCCGGCCGCGTGCGTGAAGGCGAATACGTAGGCCTATTTTCGCAAGAGGATAAGGCAAAGCGTATGGAGAAGACACAACCGGAGGTTCTGCGCAAGCCCTTGCGTGAGGTGGTTTTGACCATCAAAGCGCTCGGGCTATCGAGAGTGGGTAAATCACTCCGGCTTATCGACTATCCTGCCAAGGCAAACTGGGAGGAGGCCAAGCGCCAACTCCAGATGCTGAAGCTTGTGGACGAAACACCGGAGGCGAACATCACGAACCTCGGCTGCAAGGCTGTGGAGCTCGGATGTGACCCTCGCGACGCGACGATGATCCTTGCTGCAGCCGACCTTGGCTGCGTAAAGGAAGCGGCTATCGCCATTGCGGCTCGTGACTCACGTTTGCTCATTCGACCTAAGAATATGGATGAGCAATCGGCGGCGCAGACGGCGCACGGCAAATTCCGCTTTTCGCGCACTTGTGATGCTTGGACTTCGGTTCAGGTGATGCGAGCGGTGGAAAAGCGTGACGAGCAAAGCGTCGGTGCATGGTGTAAGGAGAACTACATCTCCTACCGTGGACTTCAAGAAGTCTGGATGGCACAGCGTCAGCTGGTCTCGAGCATGCGTTCCCTAGGATTCGTCGTCAGCGATGGTGGAACCGAGGAGCAACTGCGGAAAGCAATCTGCGCGGGGCTTCCCGATCGCATCTTCACCTATTATCGTCGCCCCAATTGGCACGAGCAGGAAGGTGGAGACATTACGGCGGCACTCGGGAAGGAGTCGGTTATCTCGCCCAGCTCGATTCAAAAACTCGTTGCATGGGAGATCATTGAAATCCAAACGGCGCGCGGGATGATGAAGCTCATCACGAATGCAGCGGTTGTTCCAAACTGAAAGGAGAAGTTCTTTAGGTTATGCGTCACCCATTAAAACGCTTTAGGTTTGAGGGGTTCCTACGGTTCAATACCCCTCACTCTCATAGAATGTATGTTCTATCTGATGAGTCCAAAAGGACGAAAGAGTAAATACGAAAAGTCACTCAAAATCTGAGTGACTTTTCGTATTTTAATGCTTCTCGTGCGCTCGAAATGCATAGGCATCTCGTGCTAGCACGTGTTGGCGGAGGATGTGGGCTTCGAAACTTAACAGTTTCAGTACCCCAATTGGATAATTTATTTCGTTCCTCATAAATTATCTCAATCGGGCTTCGAATCCCAACAGAAAGCAAAATTGTTTGCTTTCTTCATCCTTCTTGCCTCACTATATTCGTCTGTGGAGGATGTGGGATGAAGTTCGGTTAGTTGTTATGCAACTTGACTAGGTGTATTTAAGGATTTTTATGGATTAACTCATCATTGGTAAAAAATGGTAAAATACTAAGTATCATGGAAAGAGTTTTAACAGACAAACAATTACCTCCACCAAAAGAATCTGACTTTGAAGATTTCGCATTGGATTTTTTTCGTGAAAGATGGAAAGACCCCAAAGCTAACTTTTTCGGTGTTAAGGGTAGTACTCAGAACGGTGTTGATATATTTGGGTTACCTTTTGGAGAAACTGAGTATTTTGGTGTTCAATGTAAATGGAAAGATAGAACAAAGAGCAAGTCTCTAATAATTGATCCAAAAAGTACAAAAAATTCAGGTAATAAAGATGATATCTATAGCCAAATTGACGAAGTAAAAAATTTTCATATTAAACTCAAAGAGTTTATTCTTGTTACCACAGCAACAAGGCAGACTGCTCCACAGCAAGTTGAAATGGAAATATCACTTAAGCACCGTACTGAGGGATTGTTCGGCTTTCAAATAATTTTCTGGGATGACTTTGAAAAACTTATCCCAGGCATGCTTTTTATGAGAGAAAAGTGGTATCCAAATGTATTTGGGACAGTTTCAAATCCTGCCGTTGTAACTGAGGAACAAAAATTTAGAAGCCGTAACAGTAAACTTCTTGAAGACAGTCTGGCTAATGTAAATCAAATCACCATAGGCAGTGGAAATAAAAATATTCAAATAAACCAAGTTAATTCAGATAATGGACTGGTCCATAATACAAAAGTAGACACTGCTAAATTACTACTTGAAAACAACAATCCTGTTCAGGCCATCTCTTTACTTGAAACAATAAAGAAGGAAATTTGGAGTAATTGCGATAGTATTATTAAGTTCAGAATATTGACTAATTTGGGCGTCGGGTATTCGCTAGCAGGAGAGCCTGAAAAAACAGCTCAATTATTTATTGAGGCCTTGCAATATAATAAAGAAGATGAAAAAGCTTTGTTGAATTGTGCTGTAGGGCATTTATTTTTAGGAAACAAAATACAGGCCACTCAAATTATTGAAAAGGTTTTAAAATCAAATTCACAAAGTGCTCGTGCGTATTCTATAAAAGTTGATTTACTTCAGGGTACTGATACAAATATCGAAGAACTGATTGCTAGTATTCCCGCAAATTTGTTGAGTGATTCGGCAATTGCAAGTTCATTAAGTAGATTTGCAAAACAGAGTAGTATTTACGATTTAGATGAAGCTGAAAAGTGGGCTCGAATTGCTATAAATGAAAATTCTAAAGACCATGAACATATTATTGAATTAGCAGAAATTTTATTACAGAAAGTACTTGATGACCACATGGTTGTCTTTGCAGACCATATTAGTCAGGAAAATGAAGCGTTTATTAATGAATCAATTGAGCTATTTTCCTCCGCTTGGGAAATGATTGATGATACTGAACTTAAAAAATATAAAACTTCGTGGTTAATCAATCGTTCAATTGCAAAGCGTTTGGCAAATCAAAATGATGCGATGCAAGATATTGAACTTGCACTTAAGATAGACCCATTAAATCCAAACGTTATAAGGACTAAAGCTGGTGTGCTTTTTGAAGCAGGTAGTCGGCAAGAGGCAATTCAATGGTTGCTAGATAATACTCATGTCCTAGAAGGAGACCCTTCACTTACATTTATGCTTGCAGGAATGTATAAACAAGTTGGTAAGGTCGAAGAAGCCGTAGATATCTTAAAGGGATTATTATTGAAAGAGAATGGGGAGACACCAGGACATGATGTAAAACGTTTATTAATACAATTATATTTAGATAACTCCAGCTTTAATGAAGCAGAAAAAGTATTTAAGCAGATTCCTGACACCTCTGAACTCAAAGTTTTGAATCTCTTAGAGGATTCAAGAATCAAGTTTGCAAAAGGTTTGGAATCAGAAGCCGTAAAAGTTTTAATAAAGGCAAAAAAGGCTATAAGTGCTGATACTCCCAAGAGACATAAATTAGAATTAGCAAACTTGCTATACTCACATAAAAAGTTTAGAGAATCAGCCGGCTTATTTGAGATGATAATTGGCGGAGTAAGTGATGATGATATAACTAGACGTTTTATTAACTCTCTTTATCAGGATAGACAATATACAAAAGCACTTGAGCAATCAGAGTTATTAAGACAAAAAACTGGTTTGAGTAAATATATTGTAGAAATTGAATCTTCAATTTTTGATGATATAGGTGACCCCGCAAAAGCTGAAACAATCTGTAAAGATTATCTGGAAATTAATCCAACTGATAAGGAGATTAGAATTAGATTAGCTATAACAAAATTGAGATTAGGCAGAGACAAGCAAGAAATTATTGAAAATTTGAAACAAGTTTCTGATATTCAAGGTTTAGGATTTGAACACGCTAGTCAATTAGCTAGATTATACAAAGACATTGGTAATAGTATGAAGTCTTTAGAACTTGCCTATGAAATTAGACGTTCTTATCACAGTATTCCAGATTCACACTTGTATTATATAGGTATATTTCTAGATTTGGAAAAATCTAATCAAGATTTACTTGGTAAAAATACAAGTGGTATTGACACCGTTTTGAAATATAGAAGCTCTCAAGGTAAAGAGGGGTTTTTTATACTTGAAAACAGAGAAGATGCTGACATTAGACTAAGTGAAATTAATACGCAAAATGAACTCTATCAAAAGCTTTTTGGTAAAAAAGCGGGTGATGAAATTGAAGTAAATAAGATTAGTAAAGAGAAAATTTCCGTTATTGAGATTCAAAGTAAATATGTATACGCTTTTCAGCAAGTTACTCTCAACTACAACACACTCTTTCCTAGTGGTCAGGGAATTGTTGGTTTCACTTTTGATTTTTCAACTCCCGAAACAACTTCTGCTAGCATTCAATTAATGTTAGACCAGGTTTCAGGAGTAAGTAAAAGAATTTATGCGGTAGAAGATTTTTATAACAAAGGGCAGTTGACAATAGGTGCCTTTGCTAAAATTATAGGCAAAAATCCAATCGAGATTTTTGGTGGCTTGATGGCGACTTCCACAGCAAAGCTCAGAGTTGCCATAGGGTCAACGGAAGAGTTTAGGGAAGCATCTGATTTCTTTAAAGCATTAACCTCTCCTAAAATCATAGTCGATATTACGAGTTTAATGTCGATTGATGGACTTGGTATTGCCGATAAAGTTGTTAAGAAGTACGGCAAACTTGCAGTTACTCATACAACCATTGATTTAATATCAGAAATGATTTCTCAAAAAAGTGGCGTGGCAATAAAGGGTTATACTCACATGTACCAAGAAGGAGACGAGTTTTTTAGAGAGGAATTTAGCGAAGAAAGAGTTGCTGAATCTATTGCTCATTTTGTAAGACTAAAAAATTGGGTAACTGAAAATTGTTTTGTTATTCCTGTGCCAACAGATTCATTGGATAAGGTAACTAAACAACATGAAGGAGAAAGTATTTTAGGGAAATCCTTCCAGGATACTTTATTGGTTGCTTCTAATGGAGATTATGTTTTATATACAGATGATGAAAGGCTGAGGTCTTACGCAAAGGTAGAGTTGGGTATTGTAGGTATTTGGACACAACTAGTTTTGTTTGAATTATTAAACACAAAAACGATTACTGATGACGAATATAATTTATCTGTAGTAAAAATGATAAATTCAAATTACCACTACACAATGATAAATAATAGAGTTCTGTATAGAGCATGTAAGGAATCAGACTGGAATATAGAAAATAAAAATTTAGTAAAGGCTATAGACTTACTTGGAGAAGATTATACTAATTATCTATCCGGTGGAGCTGTGGCTAGTGAATTTCTTTATTTATTATGGACAGATGAAGGTGTGGTATCTCAGAAAAAGAAAGATATCTCTTCATACTTAATTAAAGTTTTAACAAAGCGAGATGGCAGTAAAATTGAGGTCCTGGCTAACCTTAAAAAATTAATTGAGAAAATATTTGTCTCCATGCCACTTCTAAAAGAAGAAGTGCTTGTGATTATTAATTCCACATTAAAACATTAACAGGTGAATGGCTACAAAAAAGAAAATCCTCGCAAGTAGAAATAAGGCTACACAGAAGACTATCAAAATAATTCTTGACGCAATTGGAGAAGGTCTCAAGCAAAGAGAAGCCTCGGTCCTTGCTGGTATAAGTGAAGATACTCTTTCACTTTGGAAAAAAGATTCAGATTTTTCAGAACAAATACGACAAAAGCAGATTGAGTCACTTTCTCACCTCCTCGTTCACTACGTTCACTGCGGAGGATGAGAGATTCGAACTCTCGAGACCTGTTAGGGTCTGGCGGTTTAGTAAACCGCTGCCTTCAGCCACTCGGCCAATCCTCCAATATATTCGTTTCACTCAAATTATCGTCCTTCGGAAAGATTGACCTCGTGTCTGCCATGCTTTGCGGAGAAGTATAAAATTGTTCATACTTCTCCTACTTTGCCAATCCTCCAGATTGAGTGTGGACATTATAGGGTGAAATACCTTTAATTCCAAGTCTGAGATTTGGTTTATCATTAAGGGTAGAGGCAGAGATGGTTTAATGGTATATAATATAGTCCTTATTCGCTGAAAGAGAAGTTTTTATTGTAAATAGAATTATGAAAAAATTGTTGCTGTTAGGAGGGTTAGGATCTCTTATCTTAGTCGTGGTGATTGTTAGTCTACTCTTTAAAACCCACACCAGTCAGGACGGAGTTTCATTCGATTCTGCGCCTGATACGTCTAGTACCGTCTTACTACAACCCTTGGCAACTGAGGTCTCTATTTTTGATAGCAGCTTGTCCGCTTGGTCAGTTGTGACTGCAGAAACTCCACTGTTAGATGGTGCCCGTATTAAAACCTCGGCTACAGGTAGAGCCCTTATTACTCGAGATACTGATATTATGACTTCAGTCAATAATAATTCAGAACTTACTTTAAAGCTGTCAGAGGATCAAAAAACTAATATTTTAAAATTGGTGGCAGGACAGACATGGACCAAGATCACTCGGGCTCTAGAACAAGATGAAGTCTATGAAGTACAAACGCCAACCTTGGTGGCGGCCGTGCGCGGCACCTCTTTTGGTGTTAGCACCGTGCCACCACAAGTCACTGTGACGGATGGAACCGTATGGGCTACTGCTATTGATCCTGAGACTGGTCTACCAGATCCAGAGACAACGGTTGTCGTCGAAGCCGGCTTTACTGTAAGTCATGAAGACGGGGACCTGGTGGTGCGAGAGACAGTGGTAACTGACAAAGGTACTTGGTACTTCGAACATAATCCAGAACTAGAGCAAGAAGATAGTGAAAATACAGGAGACCCAGTAGAAGATGACAACAATACGGAAACGGAAGCAGTAGATTCACCAGCTGACGATGCAGAAACTGTGCCGGAAGTAGTAACACCAATCTTGCCAAATGTAACTATCAGTTCGGTTTCGCCGGTTAGTTTTGACCGGGCTACAGAAGATCGCTTAGTTATCAGAGGGGGGCACTTAGATTTAGTGGATAAAGTCGTGATTGACGGAAAGAGTAGTGAATTTACTTTGACTGGTGTGGGAGTATTACTGGTCGAAAAAAGTGAGTTACCAACTAAAGAAGGAGAGTACGGTGTGACTTTGTTTTACCGCAGCACTAGTGTGAGTAGAGCTCGCGCTTTCAGTATTATTGAATCGGAGCCAGTGGGAATTAATATTTCCGCAGTTGTGGCTGGGGTGACCAATTCACCAGAGGACTATGTTGAAGTTCGCGGTACCGGTTTTTCTTTGGTGAAAACAGTCTTGGTTAATGGTCGATCAAATCCTTTTCAAAGCGTTGGTGACAGCATGATTCATATTTTCGATTTTTCTGTGGCTGACGTTGAGACAGTTGAACTGCAAGGATCGGGGCAGGAAGCCACATTTGCTTTGTAAGTTATGCTAGTTCAGAAACAACGTAATTACTCGCTCTTCCTAACCGCTGTAGCTGGTTTTTGTTTGTTGTCTTTGGCTTATTATTTTGGTTGGTTTAACACTCTAGAGGCGCAGCTCACTGATCGTTTTTTTACTTCGCAGCAAGCACCAATCGATATCATCATTGTTGATGTTGATGAAGATAGTTTAGCTGCGCTGGGGCAGTGGCCGTGGCCGAGGAGTTTCCATGGCACGGTACTTGAGAAAATTAATGAAGCAAAAGTCGTGGGCTTCGATGTTATTTTTTCTGAACCTTCGGCTTTAGGAATGGTGGATGATCAACGTTTTGCTCAGGCGATAAGAGATTTTTCTGGTCAAGTGGTTTTACCCCAAGTGATTGATGAACAAAGTGGTACGGTTCGGGGTCCAGTCTTTGCTTTGGCTTCGAATGTTCGACTTGGGTTTGTAAATACTAAGATTGAGAGAGATGGAATTGTTCGTCGTGTCGACACTAATAGGGGTGATTATCTTAGTTTTGATTCTGTGATTACCAACTTTGTCCCGAAAGAGGAGGGAGACCCGTCACGCTTCATCTACTATCTTGGCCCTGCTACTACCTTCACGACTGTTTCTTATTTGGATGTGTATTTAGGAAGAGTTCCGGCCAGTGCCTTTACTGGCAAAACAGTCTTGGTTGGCGCTAGTGCAGCTGGTTTGGGTGACGTATTTCAAACTCCGTTTGGAGCCATGTCCGGCGTGGAGATTCGTGCCAACACTATAAACACTCTACAAAGTGAAATTGAGGTTAAAAGCCTACCTCTAAGTTTGGGACTGCTGTCATTTGTGTTAATCACCGCGTTAGTTTTTTTGTTAATTCTTAAAAGCCAAACTTTAAGGGTGCTTTATGGTTCACTAACGCTAATAGCTCTGACGATTATTATCAGTGCCTACGCTGGCTTTGCGTTAGAGATTCTAACTCCACATTTTTATCAATTTCTTTTGTTTGTGGTTTTATCCGGCACTTTACTCTTAGTCCAATATATTTTTGAAGCTAATGAAAAAAGATTTATTAGACTTGGCTTTGAGCAGTACGTGGCACCATCGGTGGTCGCTGAGCTTACTAATCATCCAGAAAAACTTTCTTTGGGAGGAGAAGAGAGAAACCTCTCGATTTTGTTTTCCGATATTCGCGGCTTCACTACTATCTCTGAAAAACTAACCCCGTCACAATTGATGAGTCAATTGAATGAATACCTAGAAGAAATGTCCGAAGCAGTCATGGAAAGAAAGGGTTTGGTGGATAAATATATTGGGGACGCTGTCATGGCTTTTTGGGGAGCGCCTTTGGATGATTCTGATCATGCGAAAAATGCTTGTGAGAGTGCCGTGGCAATGATGCAGGCTTTAGATCTTTTAAATGAACGTTGGAAAAAAGAAGATAAGCTGCCTTTCAAAATTGGAATTGGGATTAGTACCGGCGATGTGGTTGTGGGTAATATGGGCTCACGTCGGCGCTTCAACTATTCAATAATTGGTGATGAGGTAAACTTTTCCGCTCGAATCGAAGGTCTTACCAAACAGTACGGAGTTGCTTGTTTAATTGGCCAGAGTACCTACGAAACGATTAAAGCTTTGGAGCACTTACCGACCCGGGAACTAGATGATGTGATGGTAAAAGGAAAGATTGAGCCAAGACGGATTTATGAACTAATTACCGTTCCTCTGACAGAAGGGAAGAAAGTAGTTCTGGAACATTTTGCTGAAGGGCGCACTCACTATAAAACAGGCGACTTTAAGGCAGCTATTGCTGAATTTACGATTGCCTTGTTGGCTGACCCTGAAGACGGACCGAGTCAAGTATTCCTTGAACGGTCAGTGGCACTCTCGCTTGCGCCGCCAGAGAATTGGAGTGGTGTTTTTGAGTTTAAGACTAAGTAGCTAAATACCGCCATGTGGCGGTATTTAAAAAACGCGGACTGATCTGACCCCCAATAAATGGACAGGAAATTAAAAACGCCCTGTTCATTTATTCGTATTTTCTTTATTCCTGCACAACTTTGGAGACATTAACCATTAATTTTTTATTATCACTGTCTTGGCATTAATTATTTTTTAAGTAATCACAGGTTCTCGATTGATTTCCTTAGGTCGGCACTATAGGTGTCGCTGGTGACATCGACTGATTCATTGTTAATCAGATGCTTCGACTTTATTTCTGTGAATAGTTCTGAAGTGTCTATCAAATCCAGATCATAAAGGACTTCGTCAAAATAACCCGGTAGAATTGTTTTCCAAGTTAAAGGAAAGTTTACTTCTGACATGACTTCCACTGGTCTGGTAAGTTCATTGGTGCAGTTATTGGTCAGAGTGTTGTACATGCGCGGCTTTTGGTAGACACCATTAATATCTTCTACTAATAAACCAAACAGTTTTCGAGCTTGTTCCGCGGTGGCTTTTGTTGGATAGAGATACACCCTCTCGTCTCGATGTCCGGTTCGTACTCCAACAATATCTTCTTCTGATCCAACTACATAAATAAGTTCAAATTGTCGCAACACACCTAGTAGGGGAGAGAAGGTTTCATCCGATTCCCGCCTGGTTTCAAGTGATACCACTACCCGTTGGCCATCTTTAAAACCAAAACTTAAAAAAATATGAGCGAGTCCTTCAAAAGCATCAAAGTGAGAAATGAGGACATCAACACCAGACATTTGGTCGAGGTCAAAGGTTCTGGTCTCATAACTCACCTCAGCTGCTTTGACTGCCGTCCAATTAAAATTGCGGAAGTTATCGATGGTGATACTGCTACTGGTGGTGGCATAAGTAATGTGTGGTAAAGCCTCATGACCAAGCTCCCAATCACGATTGTGAGATGGTTGGAAAGTAATAAATAATACTAGGTATGATAAGCCGATGATTCCGAGTGTGATTACTCCGCGACGGACATATTTATGATTCTTTAACATATGTTTAATTGTACTTTAAGGCCAGATGTATAGCCGCAGTTCTACACATGGAGTTACGAAATTAAAATAAGGGCACTTTGTTCTATTTATAAAATGCCTAAACTAAGATACTATTTATAAGAAATTATTATGATAACTAAATAAGTTATGAGCAGGGCCAACCAACAATTGTTTGATTATGTTCAGGAGAAAATCCTCGTTGGAGGAGATTCACCAGAAAATGTAAAAAAATTACTATTAGATAACGACTGGCCAGAGAGTACCATTAACTAAGTTTTTGCTGATCTTGACATTAATGTACGTAGTAGTGAATCCTCTTATGCTGTATCAATGAAACATGAACACAGTGCTGCAAAGATAGAGAACCAATCAGCCAGTAGTGACTTTGCTCGAGAAAACATAACCATGGATAAGATTATTGAAAAATTCATCCCCATCGCTGGGGCCATTTTTCTAATTGTTGGTTTGGGTTATTTAATTTATGCCAATGCTTGGGTAAATCTTTCAATGGAGATTCGTTTAACACTAGGGTTCTTTCTTAGTGTGGTGATAATTGGTGGATCATTTTCGTTCTCAGAGAAGATGAAGTATTTTACTGATATTGGAATTGGCTCTGGCGTCCTCTTGCTCTACGGTACCTTGATGTATGGTTCTAGGGCCTCAGAACTAGCAGCAGATACCGCGGTTATTCCTGAAGCGGTTACTCTCATTACCGCTTTAGCGTTTACGGTAGCAGTGTCTTACTTTGCTTCAAAACGAAATTCGAAAGTTATCCTTATACTAGGAATGATTGGCGCTTACATCACTCCTTTTGTTGTCGGTCAAAACGAGGTTTGGGTTGGTAGTATGTCATTTAATTCTTACTTGATTTATTTCTTTGCAGTTAACTTGGCGGTATTTTTTATTGGCAGAGAAATATCTGTTCGTGACATAATTCCGTTAAACATCATTGGATTATTCATTGGTGTCTCCACTCTTTGGGGGTTGGTATATTCTGATGGTATCAATGCTACTTCAACCGGCACTTTCTTCGGTGGAGAGATATTCACTGGTCTTCTATTTTTACTACTGGTCGTCTTCTCTATCTGGAGTATCTTGTTGTCGGCTAAGAAGTTTAGTGAAAAGGACGATGGTTACTTGTCCTTAGGTTATATTGCGCCAGTGATTTGGTTTGCCTTTAACGTCAGCAACCTTGAATCGCTTGACGACACTATTGCCGGTATCTCGTATGCCATTATAGCTACGTCCTGTTTTGCTGGGTGGCACTACCTTGAAGGTATAAAAACCAGATTCCAACACACTGCCTTGTATGCCGCTGGGCTCCTCTCAGTCCTCCTGGCTATATTCGCATTCTTCCAGGAATTTAACTTGTTTACCAGCATATTGATGGCTTACTCTAGTCTCATTTTTGCGGCGCTATATATGCTCGACTCAAGCAGAAGCGAAAGATTTATTAGTTATATATTAGTTTCACTTGCTGGCTCTGTTCTATCGCTCCGGTATATTTTAGATGCTGACTTGCCGTACCAGACTTTGTTAGTCGTGATAGCCCTGATTCCGGCAATGAGTGCTTACTTTGTTGCAAAAAATGGTGACATTAAAGAAATTATTCCGCAGGCGGCTATATACTCCATCGGTTGGTCTACTGTCGCATTGATGTTTGTGATAGCAGAATTTATCGATTATATAGACGTGGAATTTCTGTTATTCTACATGACGCCATTGATACTGCTCTGTTACTTGGCTTATGTAAATAAAACTGCTCCAGACAAAATGTCACACGATCGCCGGTCTCTCTTTTTGCGATTAACACTATTCTTGTTTGCGTTCGGTTTTGCTTCAGCGTTCTTTATGTTATTGGTCAGTATTTATCCAGCACCGAAAGATACGTATATATTCACCCACACAAATCTGCCAATTGACTGGTTAATGATAAAAGGAATCGTTGCCACGGCTATCTTGTTTGTTGGCTTGTGGATAAGTCGAAAATTACAACTCGAGCAAGTTGTCAGGCGTCCATCCTTCATTTTGGTTATCTTTGGGTTCTCAACCTTGTTACTAGCGGGAAACTATATTATCTCGGCTATCGCCAACGACCTGAACGTTGCTCATATTGATGGTGGTCCTAGAGCGATTGCTACTACCATATGGTGGGCTAGTATAGCTATCTATATGTTGTATAAGGGTGTAAAAATGGGAAAGAACTACCATTCTGAAAAATTACTTGGTTTGTTGCTACTTGGCATTACCTTAGTAAAAGTTATTTTGTATGACATCGCGACTATGGATATGCAAAATAAAATAATCGTACTCATGATTGTCGGTGGAGCCATGCTCTTGTTCTCATACCGAGTTCGTTCAAAAAATTTGATTAAAATAGAGTAGGATTCAATTACAAGCAAAAAAGGACTCGAGTAATCCGGATTACAAAAAAGTGGACACATCAGCGTCCACTTTTTTGTATACCCCGCACTATTTACAGAAGAGTTTCGGTCCTTACTTTCACAAATGAGTAGTTAAATTAAAATTCGCTTTTATGCATAATACAAATGCAGCGAAAGAAAGCTTTGCTTACACGACCAGCATACCTTTTGGATATATTCTCCCCGCTGGTCGAATCTACCTCAAAAGCTTTTGACCAATTTTACTTATGAGCAAAGCGAATTAGAAAAATGGAAATACTCTTGTGGTGGACCAATTTTACTTATGAGCAAAGCGAATTAGAAAAATGGAAATACTCTTGTGGTGCGAATCCTCACGTAAATATATTCACGAGAGGAATTTCTCTCCTCACAGGAGCTGTACACCTTTTGGACAGATTACTTTGCAGACTCATAATCTGACTCAAAAGCTTTTCGAATCCTCTCTTCTCGCACAAATACGACAAAACCCCAACAAAGCCTAAGCTTTGTTGGGGTTTTGGTGTTTGCGGAGACGAGAGGATTCGAACCTCCGGGGGCTTTCACCCCACTTCCTTAGCAAGGAAGCACGATAGACCACTCTGACACGTCTCCGTAATTATATTGCGTTCACTGCTCACCTTACTACCTGAAGAGTGTTCGAGTATTAATCATTAATTCTGAATGGTCGCTTTCGCTTCCTTCATCATTTAACACTCTGGTCCAGAGATTTTCTCGTGTGGAGAAACACCACAAGGGGTACTTCTATTTTCATAGTCGTTCCTCTCCTTGAAAATAAGTCGAATCGGGACATAAATTCAATATAGTCACTTCGCTCTTTATTTCATTTAACACGTCGCCGTAACTATGTTTCTTTTATTGCGCGCTTTACTCTAAAAACTACTGACATATATATGTAACTGTAGCTAGGCACTAAGATAACATATTTTCACCATTCTGCGAGATGGGTTCTAGTGAGCTAGGGCTAGACAGATTAGCTCGCAGCTTTTAGGTAAATGGGGCATCAAGGTTTTTTTGGCCGCAGTTAAAGTGGCGCCGGTGGTAATAACGTCATCAACTATCACCACTCTGTCGTATTTGGATAAATCTGGATGAGGAACATAGTTAAAAGCATCAATGATATTTTTTAAACGCTCAGCCTTAGGGAGAGAAGTTTGAGGGGCAGTATGTTTCGTGCGAATTAATAATCGCCCAATCGTAATTGGCTCTGGGACTGTCTGTAATACTCGAGTCACTTGATTGTAGCCACGTTTACGTTCCCGCGCTTTCGATAAGGGTATTGGAACAAAGATGGTTGATTTTGTTGGTAGATTTTTATACCAGTCACTAATTAATATTCCTAGCAACTCGGCGGCCTGCTGATGGTCATGAAATTTATTAGCGGTGATAGCCGCTTTAATAGCCGGAAGGTTATAGTCGCTTAGCACTTTAGTGTTGGCATGTGTTTGTACTGTCAGATAACGTCTAAAATTTTCTAGCGTTTCTGTCTGTAAACGCTTAAGGCAATCATGAGTAGGGAAGATTGAATCGAGAATTAGTCGCAAGATATTCAGCATCTACTCTAGTATACGATATTTGCATGTTAGAATAATAGTGATACTAACTCATGAATGCTTTAAGTAAATTATTTTTTGGTCTAGCTGAGAAAAACGCTGATGCTAAGCGGGTGGTTGGGATTGATATGGGTTCTTCATCAATTAAGGTGGTAGAAGTACAAGAAAGAAATGAAGTTTTAACTTTGACTACATATGGCGAAATCCAGCTAGGCCCGTATGCTGGTGTGGAAATCGGACAGTCAGTATCACTTGACCCTAAGAAAGAGCAGCAGGCCCTGGTCGACGTGATTCGTGAAGCAGCGGTTAAAACCAAGACGTCGGTTTTTGCTATGCCGCTATCTTCTAGTTTTGTCACCACTATCAGTTTTAAGGCTGAAGCCGATGAGGATATTTCCTCTCGGGTACGGGTAGAGGCACGGAAGTATATTCCAGTACCGATTGCGGAAGTGGCTTTAGATTGGGCTGAGATAGAAAATGACAGCAAAGCTGAAGATAAGGTACGAAACGTTTTGGTCGCAGCTATTCAAAATGAAGCCTTAAATCGTTTCCGAGTCCTAACCCAATTTGCTAACCTTGGTGCGCCACCGACTGAGATCGAATGTTTCAGTGCACTTCGAGCTGTCTATAGAGAAGGCGAGGAAAATATCGCCATCATTGATATCGGTGCTGTTTCATCAAAGTTGTATATAGCTAGAAAGGGCTTACTGCAAAGAATGCACCGCGTGCGGGCCGGTGGCACCATTGCTACCAAACGGATTGCGACTACTCTGGAACTACCTTTTGAAGCGGCTGAAGTATTAAAGCGTGGTATTGATAAAAAAGATGATAAATTCCATGATGTGAAACGAGCACACCATAGTTGCTATGACCGTTCATTACAAGAGTTCAGACAAGTGATTAGTGAATATGAGACTAAGCAATCGGTATTGATAGATATAATATATCTCACAGGTGGGGGATCACTCTTCCCGACTACAAAACAATTAATCGAAGAGACGTTACAAAAAAAAGTTGCTTACGTTAAACCTTTTAGTAAAGTGGCTTACCCAGCTTTTATGGAAGATATGCTTACAGAACTTGGTCCATCATTTCATGTGGCTTTGGGTGCTGCCATTCGACTTTATGAATAATCTAAATTACTTCTGCACAGTTAAAGTTCGTTTTACACAGAGAAAGAAAGTATAATTAAAATTATGCCAGAGCCAACCAACACTTCGTTCATTCCAAAAAGAAACCCAATGCAAAAAGAGAATCGTCCTGGACGAAGGAAGGTTTATGTTGGAACTATCATAGTTCAAATTTTATTCTTTGCAGCTGTGGTAGCGGCTGGTAGTGTTTATGCTTATGAAAGCAAGCTTAATTCAAATCTAGATACTGAGATACTTGGGTTAAACACCTCCATCGCTAAATTTAATGAAACGGAGATGCGGCGTGTTCTCGCTTTCGACACTAGATTAATAGCGGTAGGTTATCGCCTGGCCCACAGTGCTTCTATAGTGTCTCTACTGGCAGCTGTTGAAGGATCAACGGTTAAAGATGTTCAAATTACTCAGCTGACCATCGAGCGCCAAGACGATAAGAATTTTACAGTTACAGCGGATCTGAAGACACCTTCTTTTGATATGGCACTTTTCCAGCGTCAAATCTTAGAAGGCACAGATACTTTAGTAGTGTCTTCTATTTCAGATTTAAATTTAAAAAATACTCCCCCTAGCGACCCTTTATTCAGAAGTAAAGAGACATTGTCCGACGAAGTCATAGTTAGCTTTAAGGCGGCCTTAACAGTCGATGTTGAAAAAATCCGTCACAAAGTGAGTGTGCCTGAATTAGCTCCGCTCGATGAACTTAATGTCGTCGATGAGCAACCAGCTTTGGGGGCTGCAATGGAAGAGGCAAACGTTAATCCAAACGCTATATGATGATAAATTCATTTTTTACGCAAATTGTGATGACGGCCATCGCCTTGGGTGTAATCTTTTTTTATGTACAGCCAACTTTTACCAACATCGGCGAAATTCAAGAATCAATCCTTCTTTATCAGACTGAGAGGGGAAAAGTTAATGAAGTTAATATTAAGCTCGCCAATCACACTAGGCGTTTAAATGATGAGATGTCGCAGTCAGACATCCGTAGTTTAATGACATATCTACCCGACACAGTTGACCATATGGCCGTTTCTGCGGACATCTTGAATATGGCTGTGGAGGCGGATGTTTTTCTCGAGTCTATTAGATCTAATGAAGGAGTCAGTAGTTCTTTGTCGACGGGACCTAGTATTAAGCACACGTTTGTCCTAGGAATTACCGGAACTTACTCAAATATTAAGGCGTTTCTAGCTAAACTAGAACAGAATAACTACCCACTTGAGACTCACAATTTTGTCCTTTCTGCTAGCGAGACTGATTTGATGAAGGTTACCCTAAGTGTCGTTACTTATTCTTTCAACAATAGTATTCAACAATAGTATATGAGTCCACTTATAAAAAACATCACTACTGTATTATTTGCTTTTTCCTTAGCTTTTATTGGCTACTATTTGTATAGTCAAAATAAAGCATCAGGTCTTTCTTATAATGACGGTACTGACTCAAATCAAGAAATGCTCACTAATACTCGAATCTTTATCGAAAGAAGAGCGTTGATAGACAAGGTCACACTGAATACCGACATTTTTATGGATCCCGTCTTCCAATCATATCGTAGTTTTCGCAGTCCTGAAATAGAAGCACCGGTTGGTAGACCAAATCCTTTTGAGACAAATTCAAGCAGTGGTATTTGATAAAACTGTCGTATGAATCCACTGGAGACACTACTGGAACGAGGAGAAGTGACAGAGACTTTTTCGCGCGAAGTTGAGCAACTGATGACTGAGAGTAAAATATCTCAGGAGGCAGCTTTGTTGAAAAAAGGAATCACCCGCGACGTTGTCCGTAAACTTTTTGCAGATTATTACAAAGTGCCGTTTTTTGAAATTCCGGAAGGTTTTAATATTAACGAGGAAATTTTGACTTATGTGCCAGAGGAATCAGCAATCCATTACCGTTTGATTCCTCTCTATATTGAAGAGGAAATCTTGATGGTGGGCGTCAACGATCCGGAAGATTTGCAGTTACGTGAGGTACTAAACTTCGTTAGCGCTAAACATAATATTGCCTACAAAGTTCTCTTTATGTTGGAGGACGATATTCTCAAGGCGCATGAATATTATGCTAACCTCAAAGGTGAAGTGACCGACGCTTTGGTCTCGCTAGAAAGTGAGCTCAATGCTGAAATTGCTGCTGGTGTGGAGGAAGCATCTCCTGATGCAAAAAAGACGATGGAGCATATTGAGGAAGATGCACCAGTAACAAAAATTGTGGCAACTATCTTGCGCTACGCTGTAGATGGCGGTGCGTCTGATATTCATATTGAGCCGACCGATGCTAAAGTAACTGTGCGTTTTCGAGTTGACGGAGACCTTAATACGTCACTAGAGTTACCGAAAAACGTCCACTTGGCGGTTGTCGCTCGCGTGAAGATTCTTTCCTCCATGCGACTGGATGAGCGTCGAAAACCTCAAGATGGACGTTTTTCGGCCACCTTTGATGGTCGTAAAATCGACTTTCGTGTTTCTCTGCTGCCTACCAATAATGGTGAAAAAGTAGTTATGCGTATTTTGGATAACGAACGCGGCGTTAGGTCACTTGAAGATGTGGGTGTTAGTGGACATCTCCTTGAGGTCATTCGGCGAATCATAAAAGAGCCTTACGGGATTATTTTAATTTCTGGTCCAACCGGATCTGGTAAATCAACGACACTCTACGCCATGTTGTCTGAAGTTGACCGCTTAAAGAAAAACGTTCTCTCCTTGGAAGACCCAATTGAATACAACATTAGTGGAGTTAGTCAGTCTCAGGTTAGACCCGAGATTGGGTACACCTTTGCCAACGGTTTGCGTGCTGCCTTGCGTCAAGACCCCGACATTATTATGGTGGGAGAAATTCGTGATAAAGAAACGGCTCAACTGGCAATTCAAGCAGCCCTTACTGGTCACTTGGTCCTTTCTACCATTCACACCAACAATGCTATTGGTGTCGTGCCGCGACTCATTGATATGGGTGTTGACCCATACTTGATTGCGCCAACGCTCAAGTTGGCCATTGCGCAACGCCTAGCTCGGCGCCTTTGTGATAAATCTGGTAAGGAAGAGGCCGTTACTGAAAGTACGCAGATGATGATGGATCAAAGTTTTAAAACACTCCCACCAAGATATCACTATCGTCTTCCTAAAAGCCGAACGATGCGGAGGCCAGAACCCATCCCCGGCTGTGCCACTGGTTTGCGTGGCCGAGTAGCGGTCATGGAGGCGCTCGAAGTTAATGAAGAAATCCAAGAGTTAATTTTGCATAACGCCTCTGAAGAACAAGTGTTTCTGACAGCTCGTAAAAATGGTTTTATGACCATGAAGGAAGACGCTATCATCAAAGCGTTAGAACATGTGATTCCTTATGAGGAGATGAATGCCTTTGGTACAAAGGTTGGTTTAGAGAGTCTGCCGGAAGAAATAACCGCCCCTGTCGATAACCCAGTCGCGGAAACTAATATTCCAGCTATAATGAACCTTAATGAAGATATTGTTAGTTGATGATGATGCTTTCTTGCGTGACATGTATACCATCAAGTTCACGGAACATGGACATGACGTCGCTGTTGCTGACGGTGGGGCAGCAGCTGTCAGTATGTTTGAACAAGGCAATGTTTACGATTTAGTTTTGATGGACATGATTATGCCTGGTACTTCTGGTGTCGACTTGCTTAAAATTATTCGTGATAAATTTCCTGATCAAGCCAAGCAGTGTATTTTTCTCTCTAACCAAGGTCAGGAAGAAGATGTGCGTGAAGCGGTTGAAGCCGGAGCCATTGGCTACATTATTAAAGCGGAGTCTATTCCGAGTGAGGTAGTGAAAAAGGTCGACGATATTATTAAGAAACATAAGTCATAGTTAATTTATGTCTGTAGATTACAAAAAAGAACTACAAGCGCTGATAGAGTTGCTTCTTGAAGAGAAGTCTTCAGATATTCATTTTTCTGTTGGCGCTCATCCTTTGATCCGAGTGGCTGGTACTTTAATTCCTTTGGTTAAAAAACCTATTTTAACCGAAGCCGATGTGGCCGCTTTTGCTAAAATTTTGATGCGTGCTGATCAGTTAGAAAAAATGTATAGCCATCAGGAAGTTGACTTTTCTTTTGAGACTACTCAGTCAGTACGGTTTCGTGGTAACGGCTTTTTTCAAAGAGGGAAGATGGCGATTGCATTGCGACTTATTCCCAACGTCATTCGCACTTTTGAGGAATTAAATCTGCCGCCAATTCTTGAGAGCTTCACACAAAGACCTCAAGGTTTCTTTTTGTGCGTTGGGCCAGTCGGACAGGGTAAGTCAACGACGTTGGCAGCGATGGTGAATCACATCAACAAAACTCGTTCAGAACATATCGTGACTATTGAAGATCCAATCGAGTACGTCTATACTGAAGAGAAGTCATTGATTGATCAACGTGAAGTGGGTATCGATACACCGAGTTTTGAATCAGCTCTTAATGCAGCCTTTCGTCAAGACGTCGATGTGATATTGGTCGGAGAAATGCGCAATCACGAGACGATTGCCACAGCCGTGACCGCAGCTGAGACCGGTCACTTGGTCTACTCGACTCTACACACCAACAACGCTGCTCAAACCATCAACCGTATTATCGACTCTTTCCCCGGAGATCAACAAGACCAGATTAGAGTCCAGATCTCGAGTTCACTAATTGCTATTTTTTCACAACGTCTGATACCACGTATCTCTGGTGGTCTCGTGCCAGTTTATGAACTGTTGATCAATAACACCGCTGTCTCTAACCTGATCCGTGAAAACCGAGTCCATGAGATTCCGTCTATTATCGAAATTGGTCTCGACCAAGGAATGATCGATATGAACCGCTCTTTGGCTCGCTTGGTGCAAAATGGTGAAATTACCGTCGAGAATGCTTTTACTTATTCGACGAATCCGAAGGCTTTAGAAAGATTAATTTAAGTTCTTATGCTCTTTAACTACGTCGCTATCGATAGCACCAATATCCAACGCGAAGGTACCGTGGAAGCGGCTACTATTGATGCGGCTATTGGAGCAGTACAAAAACGTGGTTACACCGTTGTCTCGATTGATCCCGCCAATGAGAGTGGCGGCTGGAAATCACTTTTCAATTTTGAATTTTCTTTTCTTAATACTGTTTCCAATAAAGAAGTAGTGATTTTATCGCGGCAGATTTCTACTCTGTTTCAAGCCCATGTGTCACCACTGCGTATCTTTAGACTGCTTTCAGCCGAAGTGGAGAACAAGCAGTTACAAAGCATCATGAATCGGATTGTTGAAGATTTACAAGGGGGTAGCTCTATTTCACGCGCTTTATCTTTCCATCCAGAAGTTTTTTCATCTTTTTACGTTAACCTAGTTCGAGCAGGAGAGGAGTCGGGTTCGCTCGAAAAATCTTTTTCTTATTTAGCTGACTACCTTGACCGATCTTATGAGATCATCAGCAAGGCGCGCAATGCTCTAATCTATCCAGCGTTTGTGGTAGCTATTTTCATTGCTGTGATGGGTCTGATGCTGACAATGGTGATTCCCAAAATTGCTGAAATCCTAACTAGCTCAGGACAAGACTTACCAATTTATACAAAAATTGTTATCGGCTTTTCCAACTTCTTAGTTGACTATATCGGCATTATTTTCATTGTCTCCGCCGCCGCTTTTGTTGGACTGTGGCGTTTCAAGAAAACTGAGGTCGGACAAAGAACCTTTGATGAATTTATGATTTCGATCCCGTATCTCGGCGATCTTAAACGAAAGCTACTTTTAACACGGATCTGCGACAACTTAGCTACTATGCTTAGTAGTGGCGTGTCGATGGTACAGGCGCTCGAAGTGACGGCCGACGTCGTTGATAACCTCGTCTATCGGGAAATTATCCAGATTGCGCTCTCAGAAGTAAAAGGCGGGCGGTCATTTGCTGATGCTATTTCCGAATATCCAGAGATCCCCGGAGTATTAACCCAGATGGTAAAGGTAGGGGAAGAGACTGGTAGTCTCTCTGAGATTTTAAAGACATTGGCGGACTTTTACAGACGCGAGGTAAACAACGCCGTCGACACTTTAATCGGACTAATTGAGCCGATTATGATTGTGCTTTTGGGTCTTGGCGTCGGCGTACTTCTAGCCTCCGTTTTGATGCCGATCTACAACATGACCAGTTCTTTCTAGTGTCGTTGTCCACAGATAAGAGAAATTGCTGTCTAGAAAAACGTATAATAAGTGTATCTACTTACAACGTAGATGACTCTGCGTATTCAGGTACACAGCTGATATCTGAATAATATCGAGTGTCTTAATAAAAATTTTAATCTAAATATGAATAAATCAATCATTTCACGCGGTTTCACCCTCATCGAACTTTTGGTGGTAATCGCGATTATCGGTATCTTAGCCGCCGTAGTGTTAGCTTCGCTAAATGATGCACGAAGTAGTGGTAGTGATGCTTCTGCTAAACAGAGTATAAATAATCTCCGTTCACAGGCAGAAATTCGTTATAATGCAAATAACTTTTCTTACTTAGGGGTCTGTACACACGCTTCAGTGACTTCGTTGCTGACTGCAATTGATAACAATACGCCTGCCACCTCAGTAGTCACTACATTAGCTACAGCAGGTACGGCAACTACTGTTATATGCCATGATACAGCTGCGGGTTGGGTTACGGCTGCACCAATGGCGGCTACTCCTGGTAGTTACTTCTGTGCAGATAGTACTGGTTTTGCGGGACTTCGCGTAAGTGTCGTGGCTGCCAGTGCAGTGACTTGTCCAGCTTCTTAATTATCGTTAGTGAAAAACAAAAACAGCGCCATCAGGCGCTGTTTTTGTTTTTCATAAACATTCACCACCATCCCTCCGCTAATTGCCGAGCGCCAACCATAAGTTAGTTTCCCTAGGGTACCCCTAGGATTGTGTGATTTTTATGGATTTTCCCTAGGGTACCCCTTTGTTGGTCGTCTTGATATGCGTGTAGTGCATGAATGTTGGGTGATATACTTATGCAAATGGAATATTTCTTTAGTGTTTTGCCGACGAGTTTTATTGTTACTCTGGCCTTTGTTTTTGGGGTCATTATTGGCAGCTTCCTCAATGTTTATATTTACCGTTTTCATACCGGTAAATCACTTTTAGGCAATTCCCACTGTCTCTCGTGCGGCACGTCCCTGCGGGTGATCGACCTCGTTCCGCTGCTGTCCTACTTAGGCTTGCGCGGGCGCTGCCATAGTTGTCGGTCTTATATACCGTCACGGTACTTCTGGGTGGAGCTTTTGACTGGCGGTCTGTTTGTGGCGGCAGTGCTTACTATTTCTGATAGAGTTGTCTTTTTGTTTACTCTCGGTATTGTTTCGGTTCTAGTAGTTATCGCTGTCTACGACATTTACCACATGATTATTCCTGACGAACTGACCTTAGCCTTGTTAGCTTTGATGCTAGGAAGTCAGTTCTACTCCCTAATCTTGGGGATGCCGCTTACAGTTTTTGCTTGGAATATTGTCGCGGCTTTGCTCGGCTCACTTTTTTTCTTACTCCTCTGGCGTTTTTCAGCGGGGAGGTGGATTGGTTTTGGTGATGTCAAATTAGTCATCCCGCTGGCGCTTGGAGTCGGGTATACGAGCGTCTTTTCGCTTGTGGTGTTGGCCTTTTGGATCGGTGCGGTCATTGGTCTGATTATCCTAGCGGCACAGAAACTGAAAAGTAGGGGACAACCGCACTTACGTTTCTTACCATCAAGGCTTACAATGAAAAGTGCTGTTCCATTTGCCCCGTTTCTTATCCTCAGTTACCTGGCCATTATCTTTCTTGGAATAGATGTTATCTCACTCCTAAGTTATGCATAAAAATAAAAAATTTCACACACAGACGGGGTTTGGTTTAATTGAACTGATGGTTAGCATTAGTATCGTCGTTCTGGTCACTAGTATTATTTTAGCCCGCCATGATAGTTATAACGGCGCTATTCTTCTTCGTTCACAAGCGTATGACATTGCCCTCAAGATTCGTGAGGTGCAACTGCAGGCGGTCAGTGTTGTGGGGCAGGGTGCAGAATATCGGACGCCACTTGGAGTGTGTTTTGATACTGAATGGCCTAATTACTACTACATTTTTGCCGACAATGATGATGATGGTGTATGTGATATATCTGCTGGTGAACAGGTAGGTCAAAGAGGTAATATTGATCCTCGGTTTAGTATTCAATCTTTGAATTTAATATTAAATGGTACAGAAACCAAGGAGAACGAATTAGCTATTCTTTTTGAACGGCCAAATTTTGACGCACGCTTTTTTGTCGGGGATTCGGAAGAAGACGTTGAGGGTGTCGAAATTGGTTTAGTGCGCGTTGGAGCTAATTTACAAAGTACCAAACCAGGTGATTTGCGAGTGATGGAAGTCTCTCGAACGGGTCAGATTTTGGTGCAACCAGTTAAAGCTAATTCAGCGCCGACTCCTTGTACCAAGAACTGCCAAGACCCACCAGTAGATTGTGAAAAAGCAGGTAATTGTGACGACGATAGTGGAGCCGGAATTGAATTACCTCCTGGTGGAGACGGTGACACAAAAGGGGGTGAGAATGGTGGAGAGATTGTTCTGCCGCCAGATAACCCTGGAGAATCAAGAAGCTAGAGACTCTATTATGATTAGTAAGTCACAAAATCTAAATCAAGGCTTTACTCTCATTGAGATGATTGTTTCACTGGGGATTTTCTCGATTGTGGTGACGACAGCTGTCGGAGCAATGCTGGTTCTAATCTCGACCAACCAGCAGCTGCAGAGCGAACAAAATGTCATGACTAATCTATCCTTTGCACTCGATACAATGACGAGGGAGATCAGAACTGGGTACAATTATTATTGTGCTGATAATATTAATGCCCCGAGCAATTTTTTTAGTGGTAATGGTCATGAGGGTATTGTGGCAGCTGTTAAAAATTGTGCCAGTGGCAGAGGGACAGCTACTAAACAAGGAATTTCTTTTTATGAAGGAGGTAACAGTTTGACCGGTACTACCAATAGCCGGGTATTGTACTATTATGATAGCGGAGAAGAGTCCCTCTATCGACGGCTTGGTAATGAAGATGCTCAGTCTATTGTCTCTTCTGGACTGACTATCACTGACGCACAATTTTATGTGACTGGTACAGCCACTACAGAAACAGAGCAACCGACCGTTACTATTTATCTCGAGGCTCAGGATGTAAATGATAATACTAAAACCTATTACTTACAGACGACCGTCACGCAGCGGATTTTGGATATATGATTTTTTACCAACAAAAACAAAGTGGCTTTTCTCTAGTTGAGACACTGGTAGCTATTTCTATTTTGCTGATTGTGATCGTGGGACCAATGACCATCTCAATGCAGTCAGCCAAAAGTGCTAGTTTTGCCAGTGAGCAAGTCCAGGCTTTTTTCTTGGCGCAGGAAGGTCTGGAGTTGGCACAGAAAGCTCGTGATGATTTGTCCTTAGCGGGCACTCTTTTTGGAGGTCCCGAAACCGAGCCTTGGGATAAATTTTATGAATCCACTAGCCCAGGTATTTATCTTACTTGCCACATAACTACGGGCTGTGGTCTTAGTTGGAGTGCGTCACCATCAAGTGATTTGGCTACAGTGGTTAATTGTGCTGATAATCCAGATAGCTGTAAGCTCCATCTAAAAGATTCTGATCAGAATGAACGTTCGCGCTTTAGTCATAATGATGACAGTACCACTCCAACTCCTTTTACTAGGAAAGTATATTTTGATAATTCGACCATTGGAACGGTCCATGTCCGTTCAGTCGTGACTTGGCGGACTGGGTCACTTGTGGCCGAACAGAAAGTAGAGGTAGATACTTATCTATACAATATCTATGGTACACAATAAAAAACAATCAACCGGTTTTGCTCTATTGATGTCACTCATTGTGGTTAGTGTGGTGGTGTCTATTGGTTTGGTTGTACTTGACTTGACCTTGAAACAGTTGCGTCTCTCTACTAACTCTAAAGATTCAGAGACGGCCTTCCATGCCGCCAACGCCGCCATGGAGTGTGCGCGTTATTGGCGTAATGACAAATCCGATGAAGTTATTTCCGGTTCAAACCTTGCGATTAATTGTTTTGGAGAAACTATCGCCCCTATAACTGCTGTAGACATTAATACAAAAAATGGTGATGGAGATGCTTATAAATATTCTTTCGCTGTGACCTGGGGCACCGCGCCAACTCAAAGGTGCTCCGAAGTAGACCTTTTAGCTTTGAATTCTGCTATTGACGATATCACAACAGTTGAGAGTATGCCCGTTGTGATTCCTGGCTATCCTGACCTCGAAAAAGTGTGTGAATCTGGCGGCCGCTGTACTGTTATTGCCGCCAGAGGCTATAGTCGCGCCTGTGACCAGGTAACTCAGCCGGGTACCGTACAACGCGAAGTCCTGCTAGAATTGTAGTCATGACCCAAAAGAAAAGTGAAAAACAATACTTAGAGAAACTAAGGCAGCTAGTTGCTTACCATCAACACCAATATCACACTAAAGATGCACCCGAGATTTCTGATCAGGCTTACGACGCTTTGGTGCGTGAACTGGGAACTCTGGAACTAAAGTTGGAAGGTAAGTTGAGTCGGGTGGTTGAGGGAGTTGGTGGGGCATCGAGTGCTGCTTTTAGTAAAGTTAAACACATTGTACCGCAATGGTCTTTTGATAATGTCTTTGATTATCAGGAACTTTTAGCGTGGGAGAAGCGTCTAGAGCGCTACCTCACTAAAGAAGGATTGCAGGAATCAAATATAAAGTACGTCGCCGAACATAAAATAGATGGTTTGAAGCTAGTGCTGGAATACCGAGATGGAATTTTGATTAAGGCAGCCACGCGCGGTGATGGTGAAATTGGCGAGGATGTGACTCATAGTGCGCGTATGATTAAGACTTTACCAGCGAAGCTGAAGTATCCAGTTGATTTAATTTGTGTTGGTGAAGTGTGGATGGGTTTTGATGAATTTGCAGCCTTGAATCAGACTGAGCAACAAGCCGGCAGAGAAGCTTTTGCTAATCCGCGAAATGCAGCCGCGGGATCGCTTCGACAGCTTGATGCCAATATCACGAAGGCAAGAAAATTATCTCTGTTTTGCTACGACATCGATCTCTTCGAAGCTAAAAATTTAAAACTACCAGCGCCCACCTCACAGTTGGAGGAATTAAAGATGCTAGAAAAATTAGGTTTACCAACCAATCCATATTCGCGCTTGTGTCCGACACTATTTGAAGTGGAGACCTATTATCATGAGTGGCAAAAAAAGCATGAGACCTTACCTTATGGTGTAGATGGAATAGTCATTAAAGTTAATCAAATTAAAATACAGCAGATTGCAGGTTATACCGCGAAGTCACCCCGCTTCGGAATTGCTTATAAGTTTCCAGCCGTTGAAACTACGACCGTGGTTGAAGGAATCGAATTACAAGTCGGTCGTACGGGCGCGGTGACTCCAGTAGCACACTTGCGCCCAGTAACTATTGACGGGTCGACAGTGGCTCGGGCGACTTTACATAATGAAGATCAAATTAAACGACTTGATGTGCGGATTGGTGATACGATTATTTTGCGTAAAGCTGGAGATGTCATTCCAGAAATAGTAGCGGTTTTGGTGGAACTGCGACCGGATAAAACTAAACCTTTTAGTTTTCCTAAAACCGTCGCTGCTTGTGGTGGTGATGGACGGATTGAGAGAGTGCCGGGGATGGCGGCTTATCGTTGTGTCTCACTTGATTCAGATTTTCTACGACGACAACAAATGTACTATTTTGTTTCTAAGAATGCTCTAAATATGGATGGTGTTGGGCCAAAGATTATCGATGCACTCCTTGATTTTAATTTAATTAAGGATGTTGGCGATCTCTTTATACTTCAAGCGCAATCCCTGTTACTTTTGCCTGGATTTAAAACCAAAGCTGCTGACAATGTGATTGCTGCTATTGCTGCTGCTAAGCAGGTCGGCTTGGCACGATTATTAACCGGGCTGTCTATAGACCAGGTTGGTGAAGAGACTTCACTGCTTTTAGCTCAGAATTTTAAAACTATTGACGGGGTAAAGATGGCTTCTAAGGAGGAGTTGGTCGCCATTGCTGGTATTGGAGCAGTGGTAGCTAGCAGCATTATGGCTTGGCAAAAGGATAAAGAATCTCAGACTTTGTTAACTAAAATTTTAGCTCATATCACTATAGCGCCAGTAGCAGAGCAAAATCAGATTGGTTCACTATCGGGACAAAGTTTTGTCTTTACTGGTACTTTGGCAGGTTTGGGCCGAAGCGAGGCACAGACCAAGGCCAGGCAATTTGGGGGCGAGGTACATAGTAGTGTTTCGTCAAAGACCACATATGTTGTCGCTGGGGCAAATCCTGGCAGTAAAGTGAAGGAGGCTAATAAACTGGGGGTAAAAATTATCACCGAAGCAGAATTTTTAACCTTGTTAGCGTGATTATTCGGGAAATGTTATGATGCCAATCTATGAATAAAGAAGAAGTGAGACAGCTAGCCGTGTTGGCTAGAATCGAGTTGACTGACAGCGAAATCGCTAGTTTTGCATGTGAGATGTCGTCGGTGCTTGATTATGTTAGTCAAATAAAAGATATTGTCGGCTCGGCTGACGAATCGGTAAAAAGTGTCGGTGAGCGCTACAATATTTTCCGGGCTGATGAAATTACTAATCAACCTGATGAATATACCGACAGCTTGCTTGCGGGAATGCCGCGGACTGAAGGGCGATTTATGGTGGTTAAAAAAATTCTTAACACTGACACAGAATAGTTATGCTTACTATTACCGCATTACGTAAAAAATTCATTACCGGTGAATTGACTCCCACTCAAGTGTTTGAGGAAACTATGGAGTTGCTCAAGATTGAAAATCCAGAAATTAATGCTTTCCTAGAGATATACGAAGATGCTGCAGAGGAGGCTAAACAAGCTACTTTAAGCTATCAGAAGGATGGAGCTAATACACCAGCACTTTTGGGTGTGCCAGTAGCACTCAAAAATAATATTTTAGTTAAGGGACGAAAAGCAACAGCGGCCTCTAAAATTTTGGAAAATTACGTGGCGACTTATGACGCCACTGTGACTCTGCGCTTAAAAGCAGCTGGAGCAGTCATAGTGGGGTCGACTAATATGGATGAATTTGCTCACGGTAGTTCGACGGAAAATTCTGCTTTTGGGGTAACCAAAAATCCCCTTGATACCAAAAGAGTACCAGGTGGGTCATCTGGAGGTTCGGCCGCGGCGGTGGCTATGGGAGCTGTGCCTGCGGCCCTAGGAACAGATACCGGAGGTTCGATTCGTCAGCCGGCTAGTTTTTGTGGTCTGGTCGGTTTTAAACCAACGTATGGAGCTGTTTCTCGTTTTGGTTTGATTGCTATGGGTTCTTCACTTGATCAGGCCGGACCATTGACTAACACTGTGGCTGACGCTGAGATTGTACATAACGTCATAGCTGGGCTGGATAAAAATGACGCCACCACTATTGCTAGTGACACCTATCCCGCTTTAGCCGAAAAGACCAGTTATACTTTTGGTGTCCCAAAGTCTTTCTTGGCTGAAGGGGTAGATGCTGATGTTCTAGCTGCTTTTAATGAGCACCTAGAACTACTAAAGGACTTAGGACATAAGGTGGTCGACGTCGATTTACCATTGTTTGAAAAAGGTCTAGCTGCGTACTATGTGGTTATGCCGGCTGAAGTATCTTCCAACTTAGCTCGTTTTGACGGTATTCGTTATGGTCTTTCGGTTGATGGTGAAAATCTCCTCGATGTCTACCAGAAAAGTCGTGCAGCCGGTTTTGGTAAAGAAGCCAAGCGGCGAATTTTACTTGGTACGTATGTGTTATCTTCTGGTTATTATGATGCCTATTATGGTAAGGCGGAGTTGGCGCGAACAAAAATGCGAACCGAACTAGAGCAGACATTTAAGAATGTTGATTTTATTATTACTCCTACAACTCCTACACCAGCCTTTAAAATTGGTGAAAAAGAAGATTTGCTCTCAATGTACCGTCAAGATATCTTTACTGTACCCGTAAACCTAACTGGTGTTCCAGCAATATCCTTCCCCATGGGCAGGGTAGAGCGTGAGGGTAAACAACTGCCAATTGGAGTACAATATATAGCACCACATGGTGGCGACGCTCAACTTTTTGCTGTTGGCAAAAAAGTTTATGATGAGCGTCTCTAAGTTTACATTTATTTAATGGAGCCAGAGATAATCAATTCACCAATAGTTACTGCAACTACTACCAGACTTAATCCGGGTGGTATTGATCTTATTAATCCGCTGGGTGACGCACTTTCACAAACTAGTTTTTTCAACTTTCTCTCTTTTGAGAGTATCTCTAACTTCTTCAGTACTGCATGGCTTATTTATGTTATTTTAGCTTATTTGTTTTCTATCTTTCTTTTAGTAGTTTATATTTACGGATCTATTGGTAAGAAACAAATAGCAGATTTAGAGGATGAACTTAGAGAAAGAAAGGAGAGGCTTTATCAGGAACATTTTCATGGTGCGCCGAAAAATAAAAGAGTGGAAGATATGATTGAGCATAGTTCCTCTGATAATCCGACAGACTGGAAATTGGCCATTATTGAAGCAGACATTATTCTGGATGAGATTCTAAAAGAAGCCGGTTATGGTGGTAGTTCTCTCGGCGAAAGACTGCGCAGTATCTCACCAACGCAACTACAGTCACTTGATGATGCCTGGCAGGCACACAAGGTGCGAAATCAAATTGCTCATGGTGGCGCTGATTTTATTTTGACACAAAGGTTGGCTCAAGACACCATCAAGCAATATCGTCGCGTTTTTTACGAACTGGGTCAACATTAAAAAATAAACCCCGACTAAAGCCGGGGTTTATTTTTCGATATGCGGTCGTTCAAAACTGACGACAGCCAAACCGTTGGCTATCTGACCCCGCAACAAAAATAAGAAATACCCCCGAAGGGGTATTTCTTATTTTTGTTGCGGGGCCTGGATTCGAACCGGGGTCTGGAGGTTATGAGCCTCCCGAGGTACCACTCCTCTACCCCGCTAGGGAAGCAACTAAAAAAGTATACACTAAATTTCGGTCGTGTCTATCCTACAAATTAAATGGATATTATGAATATGTACAGGATTTAGGGCGATAGTGTAACTTAAGTTCGTGTGATATTGATGATTCGCAATGAGTAGGTAAGCTGGCTTATTTATGATTAATAACCCTTTTTGTTTGTTGCTAGTTAGTTATTGGAGTACAATTAAAGACTATGAGTAAAAACCATTCGTCCCGCGAGCTAAACGTTAATCATCATACTAACAAAATACAGCAACCACGACGCGTGGCTTCGCGTATGGAAGGTGCGCCGCGAAATTCACAACGAAAAGCGGGAAAGCGGTAGTTTTTTGGCATAGCCCGACCCGTCATTTGAGCTTCTGATAATAGTCTAGTATATTTCATAATTATGCAATGTGTTATTTTAGCCGCTGGCAAAGGGACGAGACTTCGACCCTTAACCGATAATACACCTAAACCCTTAGTGAAGGTTGCTGGTAAAACTTTGCTCGACCATATTGTTGGAGCGCTCCCGAGCTCGGTTGATGAGTTGATTATTGTTACCGGATACTTAGAGCAACAAATTAAGGACTATTGCGGAACCATATTTCATGGTAAGAAAGTGACTTATGTTACCCAGGTAGAACAAAAGGGAACGGGCCACGCGCTTTGGTTGTGTAAAGACTTACTGAAAGGACGCTTTTTGTTTATGTTTGCTGATGACTTACATGGTGCTGGCGATATTGCTCGTGCGACTTCTTATACTCGTTCGATGCTGACTTTAAATACAAACACACCAGAAAAATTTGGTATTGTAGTACGACATCCTGACGGTACCTTGGCGCAAATCATTGAAAAACCTGAGCATCCGCCTTCAAATCTGGCTTCCACCGGAGTTATGGTGCTTGATGATAATATTTTCAAATATGACCCATATGCCGTTGAAACGAAAGGGGAATATTACCTAACTGACGTTCTTCAAGAATATGCCAAAGAATATCCAATTGCTGTGGTGGAGCAAAGTCTCTGGATTCCGATTGGCTATCCTGAAGATATTGAAAAAGCGGAGAAAATACTCGCTACACAACCTTCTTAAAAATTTCTGGTCGTTTGATCTTCTCAATTTAGGTTGATGGAGTGCTAAAAATGTAGTACTCTACGGCCACGTATTTGTCGGCGTAGCTCAGTTGGTAGAGCATAGCACTCATAAAGCTAAGGTCGCAAGTTCAATCCTTGCCGTCGACACAGATATCGAACATTTTACATTTGGCCATATTAATGCACTCCAGTAATCGAAAGCAGAGATATTGCCCTTTTTGTCGAAAATGTATATACTCTTGCCACTACTTTGATTAATCTCAGTAGTGGGGAACTGCGGGCGTAGCTCAGCTGGTTAGAGCGCTTCCCTGTCACGGAAGAGGTCGTGGGTTCAAATCCCATCGCTCGCGCAAAATAAGAAGCCGGCTTTTGCCGGTTTTTTTGCGCGAACGAAGTAAGCAAACTGCTTTGCTTACGTTGGGATTTGAAAACCGCAGCGATGCCGTAGGCAAGTGAGGTGGGGTAGACAGCACTTAGTATATTTAAGCCGAAGGCATAAATATACTTAGTGACTGGTGACCAAATCCCATCGCTCGCGCAAAATAAGAAGCCGGCTTTTGCCGGTTTTTTTGAGCCATGGGATTTGAAATGCACCACCCATTTTGAGAAACTCATGGACATAGGCTATAGTATTGATGTGAAAAAGCCACTTGTTTTGTATTGGGCCAGAAGAGATTTGCGTCTCCTAGACAACCCAGCACTTCTCGCAGCCGCTGCCTTTAGTCAAAAGACCAGCACGGATTTTTTGCCGATATTTATACTTGAAGATTATATGGTCGAAGCTCGTTTGGAATTTCAGTTTGGCTATCCTGCTCGGTGGTTTCTGTCCCAGGCACTACCGCCCTTTGTGCAAAATTTCCAACATTTTCTTTTAGTACAGGCTAAAGCTGCTGGCTACTTGGTGGCACTAAGCCAAAAGTACCAACTGACTATTTTTGTTAATGACGATGTCTATGAAGATTTTTATAAGCAAATTGAAAAGTTGAAATTTGCCGGTGTCGATGTGCGGATAGAAGAAGATGCTTTGTCGGTAGCTAAAGAAACTCGATCCCAAGAAGGAAATCTGTATAGCATCTTCACTCCTTTTAAAAAAAGAATTTGGGTTAATTTTGTGCAAAAAAAACCTCAAGGAAAATTTTCTGATAAGGATTTAAATTATTTGCCAGCTGCCGAGTTGGCAAATTTGTCAAAACAAATCAAATCTACCACTGACGCCATCATGGTCACCTTTAGTACTAATCGATTGCTCCAAGTCGATACTGAGACGATTGATTTAGACCAGCTGATACCACCACCAGCTCTGGCTGGGTGGTATGTCTCTGAAGCTGAAGCGCTAAAACGTTTTGCTGATTATCTCAAGTCTGGTGACTTAGAAAACTATGACATCAACAGAGATTCCCTTGAGCTTGATGCTGAAAAGGAAACGACCCAGCATGCTTATTCTGGAAAGACTTCAAAAATGAGCTTGGCCCTCGCCTGGGGCCTGGTGTCCTCGAGAACTTTGATGGCCCGCATACAAAAATATTTTGACGAAGATTTTACTAATCCTGATTCGTCACGGGTAGAAAAAGGAGCGCTCATATATATATCCGAATTAATTTGGCGCGAATTTTATCGTTATCAATTATTTCACCATCCAGAATTGATGCAGACTGAATTTCAAAAGCGATTCCGGGGCACTATCAACTGGGTGGGGAACAAAGTCGCTAAAGAAAGATTTTTGGCTTGGATTAAGGGAGAGACTGGGTATCCGGTAGTAGATGCAGCGATGAAGCAGATTGCAGCTACTGGTTGGATGCATAATCGGGCCCGGATGATTGTGGCCAGTATTTTAACCAAGAACCTCGGTGTGGATTGGCGTTGGGGCCAGGAGTACTTCAGAGCCGCGCTTATTGATCTTGATGAAGCGTCTAACAACGGTGGTTGGCAATGGGGAGCTTCGGTTGGAGCTGATCCTAAACCGATTAGAATTTTTAATCCGGAATTGCAAGCTAAAAATTACGATCAGTCAGCTGTCTATCGAAATAAATGGTTAAAGGAAAAAGACGAAATTTTGGTGACATCTAAAGTACCAATAGTTGAGCACCGCCAAGCGCGTGGTGAAGCTTTGAAACGATATGGTCTGGGCGATACAAAACCTCGAGACTATTAGTCTGTGGGCAGCGCCCACTTTGAGACAAAAAGCGAGCTATACTATAAGCATGACAAACAACAAATGGTATTTGACCACTTCAGCTATTATTTTTACCGTAATAGCTATCGCCCATTTATCAATAATTATCTTTATGATGGATGCTTCTATAGCAGGGTATTCAATCCCGCTTTGGGTTAGTGGAGTAGCGGTGATAATCGCAGGGTACTTGGCTACTCGTGGTTTCATGGAAGCACATAAGCTGTAGTTTTTGAGTTTTGCTCAATTTCTGGTATTCTACCTGGGCACGAAAATTTATTTTTCGTGCCCAGGTTTAGTAGAAGATATAGATTCAACATATCTTCTCGTTTGCCACTGTAAGTAAAACTTTCATTTGCCGGCACTCAAAAGATAAAAGTAAATGAATTTCCAGTTACTTTTTCGTTTGCCAATGTAAGATAAATCTTTCATTGCCTGCATTCGGAACTAAAACGAAAGTAAACTTTCTTTTATTCCTCATTTGCCAATGTAGCTCAGTTGGTAGAGCACGTCCATGGTAAGGACGAGGTCTCCGGTCCGATTCCGGACATTGGCTCAAATAAAAAATTCCCATTAGGGAATTTTTTTATTTGAGCCAATGTCAGAAAGCAAACTGCTTTGCTTTCGTCGGAAGTGGACAGTCGGAGCCATGTGGCTTTGCCACAGGCGAGACCGGGGAGGAAGTTCTTAACGAGCTTGCGAGTTTAGAAACTTGACCCCCGATTCCGGACATTGGCTCAGTAAAACTAAAAAGACGAGGGGGCCTGTAGGCGCCCTCGTCTTTTTTAGTCACCCACAATCTTCTTTGATATAATGAAAATACTATGACATTGCCAAATGAAGCCAAAGAACGCATTACTTTTATCGAAGCCGCTATGCTGCAGTCTGATTTTTGGCAAAATTCACAAAAAGCACAAGCTTTGATTAAGGAGTTGCAATCGCTCAAAGACACTGCTGATGGTAAGGGGAAATATGACCGAAATCATGCAGTGATGTCTATCGTCGCTGGAGCCGGTGGTGATGATGCTGAGGACTTTGCACGGATGTTGTTCGAGATGTATCAGCGTTATACAGAAAGTCGCGGCTGGAATTTCTTTGTCATGGATAGTAACCAAAATGACCATAATGGTTATCGTAATATCACCATTGAAATCCAAGGTAAGGAAGCATACGGAACACTCCGAGTTGAATCCGGTGTTCATCGACTAGTACGTATCTCACCATTTAATGCCAATGGAAAAAGACAGACTTCTTTTGTTTTGGTCGAAGTATCTCCGAGGATTGACGATGTCTCGGCCGTGGAATTCAAAGAAGATGATTTAGAGATTACTTTTGCAAAAGCGGGCGGAGCTGGTGGCCAAAACGTTAACAAGCGAGAGACAGCGGTTAGAATTGCCCACAAACCAACAAATATTATTGCGCATGTCTCATCAGAACGATCACAACAACAAAATCGGGAACGCGCACTCGCGCTATTGGCTGGTAAAGTATATTCATTTTATGAAGCACAAAGAGAACGTGAACTGAAAGGTCTTAGTATTGAGAAGACGGTGAAAATCGAATGGGGGAGTCAGATTCGCTCTTATGTACTACATCCATATCAGCTTGTAAAAGACCACCGGATCAATTTGGAAATCCGTGATGTGGAAAAGGTTTTAGCTGGAGGAATTGAACCGTTTATAGCTGCTTTAAAGTTGGCTGAGTAACATGTTATACTAGAAATTATGATTTATTTTGATAATGTTTCTAAGCTCTACAACGACGGCCGCTCGGCTGCCCTTCAGGAAGTCACTTTTCAAGTTGATCCCAAAGAATTCGTTTCAATTGTCGGTCATTCTGGCGCTGGTAAAACTACACTACTGAAGATGATTATTGCAGAAGATAAGCCGAGTCATGGACAGGTATTTTTTGAATCTTTGGATATCCACCAAATACCACGTGGTAAGCTACCACGTTATCGGCGCAAGATTGGGACGGTTTTCCAGGACTTTAAGTTACTGTCTAATAAAACAGCTTACGAAAACATCGCCTTTGCTATGGAAGCAAACGGGCGCAGTGACGGAGAGATTCTAGAAAATGTTCCCCAGGCACTTGCTCTGGTTGGTTTAGATGATAAGGCTTGGAATTTTCCTAACGAGTTATCGGGTGGTGAAAAACAGCGAGTTGCTATTGCTCGAGCAATTGTTAATCAGCCCGATATTATTGTGGCTGATGAGCCAACCGGCAACCTGGATCCGATTGCCACTTATGAAGTAGTTCAAATTTTGCGAAAAATTAATGACTTAGGTACAACTGTCATCATGACGACTCACAACAAAGGGGTGATTGATGAGCTAGGACGACGGGTGATTACCATGGAAGAGGGACGCATCATCCGTGATGATGCTAATGGCAAGTATATTCTTTAATTTTGTAAGTTTTTATGTTGACAGGTATTAAACGAGTAGCTAAAGCAGGATTTATCGGCTTTTGGCGTAATGCCTACGTTACGTCGTCTTCCGTCTTTGTGATTACAGTCGCGCTCTTTGTGATTGGGTCGACTATGTTTATTGATCAGTTACTGACTGTGTCACTAAAGAACTTACAAGCGAAAGTCGATATGAATGTTTACTTTGTACCGAGTGCACCACAAGCTGAAATTGACGCAATCAGAAATGCTGTAGCGGCTTTGCCTGACGTCGCTTCTGTAACCCTTACTTCACGTGAAGAAGCTTTGTCCAAATATCGACAAAAATATCAAAATAACGAAGTTTCTATGCAAGCCCTAGCTGAGCTAGACGACAACCCAATGGGAGCTGACTTAGCTATTCAGGCAAACCAGACATCACAGTATGAAAGCATTGCTCGATTTCTTGAAGAGAAAATTGAACAGACTTCACCGCAAACAGTCATTGCGGACGTGAATTATAATGAAAACAGACCGGCCATTGATACTCTAACTAAGATTATTGAGGCGGTCGAACAGACTAGCTTAATTGTTATGTTAGTCCTGATACTGGCAGCTATTATGATTACCTTTAACACTATTCGTCTGGCTATCTATACGGCCAGGGAAGAAATTTCTATCATGAGACTGGTGGGAGCTAGTAATATGTTTATCCGCGGACCATTCATGTTGCAGGGTGCGATGTACGGTATTTTAGCCGGACTCATCACACTTTTGATTTTTTATCCAGCTATGGTCTGGCTCGGTCCACACACAGAAACTTTCTTTGAATTTAACATTTTCTCTTACTTTGTTTCGAATTTTGCCTATATTTTCGGAGTACTTTTGGGGTCAGGTATTGTTCTTGGTCTAATTTCAAGTATTCTGGCTGTCGCTCGTTATCTGCGCACATAAATCCGGCTAATTCATTTTTATGTCAATAAAAAATCAGGTGGACTTCAAACAGAAAGCAACTAAGTTTATTTTTGTTGTCGGCGGAGTTATGAGTGGCGTCGGTAAAGGGGTCACTACTTCTACCATCGCTTTACTCATGCAAGCTCAGGGTCTTAAAGTAACCGCTATCAAAATCGATCCTTATATCAATGTCGATGCCGGGACAATGAATCCAACGGAACATGGAGAAGTCTTTGTTCTAAAAGATGGTTTGGAGACAGATCAAGACATGGGAAATTATGAACGTTTTCTTGGTCAAGATATGCCAAACATCAATTATATGACCACCGGCAGTGTCTATCTGTCAGTTATCGAAAAAGAACGTAATTTAGGTTATGGTGGTAAAAATGTTGAAGTAGTTCCGGATATTCCCCTTGAAATTATCGGCCGGATTAAAAAAGCTGCCAAATTAGCTGCCGCTGATGTAGTAATGGTTGAAGTGGGTGGTACCGTCGGTGAGTACCAAAATATTTTGTTTTTGGAAGCGATTCGCATGATGAAATCAGAAACCCCTAATGATGTTATGACGGTTATGGTCAGTTATCTACCTGTACCAGGTAGCATCGGCGAGATGAAAACCAAGCCCACACAAACAGCAGTACGAGCCCTAAACGGCGTTGGAGTCTTCGCCGACATTATTATTGCTCGCAGTAGTAGTGTTGTAGATCTTAAACGTAAAGAAAAAATTGCGCGTTTTTGTAATGTTAAGACTGACTGCGTGATTTCGGCACCAGATGTATCTAGTATTTACGATATTCCGCTGTCATTTGAAAAAGAGGGTTTGACTAGCAAGATTTGTCGAATAATGCAGTTGCCAGCAAATAAAAAAGCCAATCTTCAGGCATGGCAACGCTTTGTGACATCGAGTAAAAAGACTAATGCTGAAATTAAAATTGCAGTTGTGGGCAAATATTTTAATTCTGGCGACTTTGTACTTTCTGACGTCTATCTTTCGGTTTTGGAAGCGATAAAGTATTCGGCCTACGCTTTACATTTGCAGCCAAAAATAACTTACCTGAGTGCGACAGATTTTTCCGACAAAAAAAAGTTAAAGGAGTTAAAAAAGTTTGCTGGAGTATTGATTCCCGGAGGCTTTGGTAAAACCGGAGTAGAGGGGATGCTGAATGTTATTCGTTATGTTCGAGAGCAAAAAATTCCTTACTTTGGAATTTGTTACGGCATGCAGCTGGCTGTACTAGAGTTTGCGCAAAACGTCCTTAAACTGAAAGATGTCAGTACGGCTGAAATCAACCCGAAGGCCACGCACTTGCTCATAGATATAATGCCCGACCAAAAAGCCAATCTAGCTAATGGTCATCTAGGAGGAACGATGCGCCTGGGCGAATATCAGGCCGTACTTAAGCGTAAGACACAGGCCTTCCAGGCCTATAAAAAATCTGCAATTATTGAAAGGCATCGTCATCGCTATGAGGTGAGTCCGGTCTATATCAAAGAATTGGAAGAAAAAGGACTCATTTTTTCAGCCACTTCAGCTGACGGAAAGTTGATGGAGATTATGGAGCTACCAAGTACAATCCATTCTTTTTTTGTTGGGGTACAGTTTCATCCTGAGTTAATCGCGCGACCCTTGGCGCCACACCCAATGTTTACTGCTTTTATAAAAGCGGCTTATGAGCATGGAGGAGGGCATTAATTAGTCCTTATGAATCTGTATGTCTTTTTTGCTAGCACTAGCTTCATTAGTTCTTTCCTCCTCTTTCAGGTCCAGCCGCTCTTAGGTAAACATATCCTCCCTTGGTTTGGTGGTAGTTCAGCCGTCTGGGTGACAGCGATGTTCTTCTTCATGGTGGCTCTTGCTGTAGGCTATCTCTATGCTCTATGGCTCTCTAAATTGAAGTATCTTTATCAAGGTTTGATTCATATCTCGTTTATCCTGGTTACTTTTGTTTTTTTATTTAGTAATGCTCAAGTTTGGCCATCGGCTATTACGCCTACTGCTAATATTATTTCCAGTTATTTCACACAACCGGCTCTAGCTGCCTCCTTCGTGTTATTGATCACGATTGGATTGCCATTTATCTTACTTTCTTCTACTAGCTCACTATTACAATTTTGGTACGCGCGACTGACTGGCAGAGAGCCTTTTGCGCTATATGGTATCTCGAACATTGGTTCATTGTTGGGTTTACTCAGTTACCCATTAATTTTTGAACCATTTCTAATCACGTTCCGACAGGGAACCTTATGGACTTATGGCTTTATCCTTTATGGGTTATTGCTCGGGACAGTTACTTTATTGTTTCTGAAGCAAACAAGATCACAAACTATTAATGACCTAAAGCTAATCGAAACGGAAAGTAGCAAACCAATCAGCCACAAATTATTTTTGACATGGCTATTTATTGCTTCGGTACCAGTGATGTTGCTTTTGGCGGGTACTAGTTTCATGACTATCGCCATCGCTCCAGTACCTTTTTTGTGGGTTGGACCACTGGCACTTTATCTAGTAAGCTTTATCGTTACTTTTAGAGAAGGTGTGCGCTTACCTACTTGGACTAATGAACTCCTTGTTGTATTTACCTCAATGACCACTCTGACTTTAGTGGTAACAAAATCTGCCGGTGTGCTAATCACAATCTTGGTGACTCACATAGCACTATTTGCCATCTCGCATTGGTGCCATGAGCATCTCTATCGTTTACGACCTACTTCTAGACAACTTACTTTATTTTATGTCGCGCTCTCACTGGGAGGAATTTTAGGTAGCTTAGTCATCAAAATTTCTAATTCATATTTGCTAACCCTACCAATAGAATTGATGTTGATTTTAGTTATCAGCGTAGCTTTTATTGTATACACTTGGTACCAAAAAGTAGATTTTTATATACCAGTTTTATCACAAAAACAGTTACGTCAAATCTCTGTAGCTGTGCTGTTGGTCGTTTTAGCTACTAGTAGTGTCAGTATTTATACTAAACAAAAATATGCCATGGCGTCAGAACGAAATTTCTTTGGTTATAAATCAGTGCAACAAAGTAATTCAGGGGACCTGACCATTCGTTCACTGCAGCATGGTCTCACTAATCATGGCTATCAAATAGTAAAAGATGATGAATTGATAATCAAGCCCGTGTCATACTATAGCGAGAGCTCAGGTATCGGACTAGCATTTAACGCTCTCCGTGAAGAACGTTCAAGGCCCCTTCAGGTGATGGTCACTGGTTTAGGCTCCGGAAACTTGGCCGCTTATTGCCAAGAGAATGATGAGGTTACTTTTGTTGAGATTGATCCTCAGGTAGTCTATTTGGCACAGAATTATTTTTCATACCTAGAACATTGTCCCCAACATAAACTCATTTTTGGGGATGGCCGGCTGTCACTAGCTAAAGAAGCAAACAGTGGAAACTTTGATTTGATTATTCTCGACGCCTATGCTGACGACATGATGCCCGTACACTTGATGACGACTGAAGCAATCGCACTTTACGAGACCAGACTGAAGGAGGGAGGAATTATCGCTATCCATATTTCCAGTAGGTATTTAGATTTACTCGGAGTAACGAAAGCTTTGGCACTCGATAACGATTTGGCTGTGAGGCACTGGTTTGATCAGTCACCAGCTGATTCAAATAATGTCGCCTCTCATTGGGTGCTTCTTAGCAACAACGAAAGCATTTTTAATGCCAGTGCGCTTGCGAATCTGGAAGTTATACCTCAAGAAACCAAGGCTATTCTTTGGACCGATACCTACAGCGCTCTTCTTCCAGTAGTCCGATTCTTTTAATTATTAGACAAAATAAGCGGATAAAGGTAAATAAAGCCAAGTGAAGCCTGGACGGGTAGGCCCATAAGGGAGCTGAAATATTAAAATAAATATGCTAGAGTAGTGGACGCGCAAGTAGTTGCGCCTAGATCTTGGCGGATCGTCTAATGGTAGGACTACGGTTTTTGGTGCCGTCTATCGGGGTTCGAGTCCCTGTCCGCCAGCATTTCATCAAAAGAGGCATTTTTAGAGGTATTTGCCAGTACTTGATACTCTCTTTTAAACATAAATAGAGCCACATTTTGACTTTTTATAGTAACGTTCGAAAGTAACTTTTCTAAGAGTTTTCTCTTTGCTTCACCAGTGGCGGTAATATACTCATTTGAGGCTGTATTTCCTTGTATAAACACGTTTTTAATTTGTTCGAAAGTGGATTCAGATACGGAACATTTCTTTTCTAGTTCCTTAAGTTGGCTATTTATAACTATACGATCATTTTCAACTTGATTCATTTTTTCCTCAAATAGAGGCTTCTTAATAATTTGTGAGGCGAAACCATCAGTTAGAGTAGATTCTTTAACAATGAGCGATTTTAGCTCTCCTAGGAGTATGTTTCTGGCATTGTCTGTGTAGATATTTTTGTCAGCATTTTTTTGTTTGTAGGCCTCAGCTGAAATTTCAATAATCTCTTCATTAATTTGAAGTTCATGAAATAGGTTAGATAGTATTTTGTCTACATGTTCAGAACGCATGTACTTTCTAGCTTCAGAACAAATACCTTTACTGTTCGTGCAATAATAATAAATAAAGCCTTTTTTAGTATCAGCTGTAATAGAACAGCCACAAGTGCCGCATGTCAAGAATCCTCTGGCAGAGTAAAAGTGTTTCTTTGGTCTTGGATGAAGACGAGTATCAAATATTTCTTTTACTTGATCATATTGCTTCATGGAAATAATAGGCTTGTGCTTACCTTGGTATATCTTTCCATTTGTTTCCATTAAACCTGTATAAAGTTTGTTTGTGAGTATTCTGTGTATCTGTGATTTAAATACTTTCTTACCAGTGGAGGTTCTTAATCCTTCTGCATATAAGGTATTAGATATTTCTGAGAGGGTATGGCCACCTGTTGCGTATAGGTCGTAAGCTCTCTTTATGTACTTAGTTTTTTTTATTGTCTGTCTTTACAGTCTTAGTAGCTTTGTCATTTAAATATCCCATTGGAACTCTACCAGGCCATTCTCCACGGTCTAGTTTGGCTCTATTGCCACGCTTTACGTTTACACTTAGGTCACGGATGTACTGAGTAGCCATAGCTTGTTCAATACTCATGATCAGAACATTGTCATGAGAAAGATATGTTCGTTCAAAAGTGGTGATGTTCTGAATGTTTCCTTTCTGAAGTAGCCATTGAATTTGGCCACCGTCGACAGGATTACGAGTAAGACGGTCTATTTTCCAGCACAATATTGCGTCAGCTTCACCAGACAGGATTTTTGTAATCATTAAGTTAAAGACAGGACGCCCAGGGGCTTTAGCAGACATGCTCTCAGTCATTACTTGAGAAATTTCTAGACCTTGAGCCTCAGCTAGATTTTTAAGTTCATTAACCTGAGACTCTAGTGAAAGAACCTGTTTGTCTTCTGTGTCTATAGATTTTCTGGCGTAGAGGATGTATTTCATAAAAATTATTTTTTTTCAGAAGCAATGTCTTCTAGTAATTTAAATCCTTCCTCAATTTTTTTAGTACAATCATCCCACCCTTTTTTATATAACTGAAGCACAGGTACAGGTGTGGTTTCGTCATATCTTTTAACAATTAATTCATACAATGGAGCAATATCTTCTTTAATTCCTGATTTAAAACCATTATTAATTTCACTCCAACTTTTGTGTTTATGAATTGAGTGAACAAGTTTATTTCTAGTTTTCCTTCCTTGTTCCAACGCGTCATATAATTCTTTGTCGTGGCTAATAAAGTAATAAAGCTTAATTAAAGTTGAAGCATGTATTTCAGATAAGTTTTTAGGCAAGTCAATTTTTAATCTTAACGAAATTGTATTTATTAAGTCAGGTAACATAAATTGCTCAATAGTAGTCCAGCCAAGTATATAAGACTCCATATATCGATGACCTTTACGGGCTTTTATGACTTGCTCCATAATTTCTGAAAACATGTCAGTTAAAAGAGTGTTTTCATATAAACTTTCAACATTATTTTTTTTAGGGATAGTTTTTTTCATATTTTGATATTACGCTTAATTGAATCATTCTTCAAATATGACTAATAAGTCAAGGAAAAAGCGGTGCTGGGCTACCGCCCAAGCAACCGCTTTTTCTTCCTTAGTCCTTAAATAGTTCATGGTTATATGGAGTATCCTTAAGTGAAGTTATAAGTTTTCTTGCTTCCATAAAAAACATGTATTCGCCAGGCAGAACAAAGACATAAGGGTTAATATTCTGCATTTTTTTATTGCTAATGCCCTTGTTCCATACTCGATAGCGAGCTTTTTGCCATCGTCTGAAAATGCGAAAGTTCCTGCGGAGAATATTGATGTCTTCTTTCGCTCCAACAATAATTTTAATATCAACTTTTACAAGACTTCTTGAGTAGCCCCAAAAACGGCCAGCATTTTTGTAGAAGAATGGAATTCTCTTTTGCTCCTCTTTCGTTAAATAGGCAGATAGGTACTTTCTAAAACCTTCTTGATTTCGAATAGGAGAGATGTGAGCACCATGTTTTAGATGTCTTTTATCATCAGAGTCAACAATTTCATACCAGATACGTAATAATTGCTCTTCATCAATAGCTTTATCTACTATCAGATGAAAGTGACAGGCTCCACGTGCTTGAAACTCCATAAACCAAAAAGTTCTAATACTTCGGTAATTAAAACGGAGCATCAATTTGTGGAGGTGATCTTTTACCACTTTTCCATCTCTTGGGAACTTTCGGGGATAGGTAAGCCCGATTTCGTGCGTCATCTCGTTTGGTAAATTCCTCAGTATATGGCGTGCGCGTTTCGTTGAGCCGAATGAGAGGTATTTGATTTGGCTCCTCTTCTTTCTTTCTTCGATTTTCTGCGAGGATTGCTCTAATTTCTCTAACACTGTCTCGTTTAGTTTCTCTATGTTTTCCATATGGTATTTGTGTTGAGGGTCCAGCCTTTAAATCAAAGGGCCAGACCTCTACTTTTAATGTCTCAGCTCTATTCCAGCGAACGTGTTGTACTAATTCACTGTCTAATTCAATCGGATAAATTCTTCCATTTTGCGTCCAAAAATAACGTACTAATTTCATTTCTTATCTTGTACGAGCCCACTAAACGCTTCATAGAAATCAGCGAGAGCATTTAGATACTCTGTAGCTGCCTCGTCACTAATTACCTGGCCATTTTTGGTAAGACAATATAGTTTGACTCGTTCAATAAGTTCGTGTTTAAAACTCATAACAAAATCAGCTTAATGTTGTGATTTGTCGGGAAAGGAGTATTATTGTGACTAAGTGGCTTTAAATATAGCTATCTTTACAGAGTATGAAACCTTTAAAAATAAAAAAACCTCCATTTTTTAAACCAGGATCTTTGGTTTTTTTGGAGTCGAAACACAAACTTGTAAAGGATGGTAAATACTATAGATGTACAAAGAAAACAAATCAGTTGTGTCAGTTTGAAGAAAAACCATTGCTTGCCGAAAGCTTTGAACGAAAATTTTCGCGACTAGCATTAAAACTTCAGGATAAAAAACTTGATCCAGATGTATTGGTTGAGCGATTAATGAGAGATAATCTTTGCGATTTGATCTTTGGTGTTGAAAAAAAAGCTAAAACACAGGTAGATATTGCTGAGCACACTGTATCTGCTGTGAATGCTGATGTATTGTCTGGTAAATCCGTTTCAAATCAAGACCATAAAGATTTTGATATGGGAATGGTAGAGCTTATGAAAGCGGACCATTCAATTATTCTTTTTGGCTATGCGATAAGTATGATCAGAGCATTTGCAGTTGAGATGCCAGAAGCAGAGATGGGAAGAATGCTAGCTCATTACTCTAAGCGTATATATCTGAGTAATGAGGGTGAAATAATTGGAATCGAGCTGGAGCGTTGGGCTTGGTATTGTTTTAATGTTGTAATAGAAAAGAATAACCCGGGATATTTGCAAGGGCGGGAAGAGTTTAAATTTTTAAATAAGCCAGACGTACTACATGACATGTCATTAGTAAAAGCAGCATTAAGTTTTGGGTCGGAAGATTTTCCTAATGCTATGGGTGAGAATTTTATGCTTAGTATAGGTATGGTAAAGGTATTAAAAGACAGTATTTCGTTTGCTGTAGGAGGCGACATGGCAAAAATGAATCAAGCTATGCCTGAATTTATGAATCAGATCATGAAAAACCCAGCTATTGGAATAATTATGAGAACGTTATCAGTGAGTGGG
>Ga0163147_10000870_pt1 | contig 47222 bp, 67 predicted proteins | sample OliLakLV19MP6G1_FD_148597 | JGI IMG/M metagenome (GOLD analysis project Ga0163147, IMG submission 148597) | Freshwater microbial mat bacterial communities from Lake Vanda, McMurdo Dry Valleys, Antarctica- Oligotrophic Lake LV.19.MP6.G1 | ecosystem: Environmental > Aquatic > Freshwater > Lake >... | reverse complement strand
CCCTTGGCCCCCGGCGTGGGGGGACTGCTGGAACCGAACCCCGCCGATCCCGACTATGCCACGACCTTGACCGACCACGCGCAGCGGGTCGCGTTGATCATTCAGGACGCGTTGATCGATATGGGCGTCAGTGACGACCTGGCGGTTGACCTGGATGCGGTAACGCGGGTTCGGCGGATCTATGCGCGCGCCGGGGTGACACTGGAGGAGAGCGACCGGATGGTGTTTCTGAAACATGTGTGTGTGGGCAATCAGGCGGATCTCGTGGGGCTGTTCACCGCCATCCGATCCTATGATGTGACCGAGGAGGTGGTGGCAAGCGCCGCCGCCATGTTTCCGCGTCACGGTCCACGGCCAACCGTTGAGCGCGATCTTGCAGACGCTGCCGAAATCGAAGTTGCGGTATAACGCGGCGGCACTTGATCCCGTGCTGGTGGCCGTCTGGTCGGGCTATCGCTACTTTGATGCGTGGCAAGCGTTGACCGCCGATGAGCAGGGATTGTTGATTGCCGCCTATCGCACCGAGCGCGGCATGCAGGCCTATCAAAGCCACGAGGCCGTAAAGGGTCGCTAAACATGCCAGGATTACCACAATCAGGCGTTGAACTCATCGCGCAGGGCGTCCCCGCGTACCTTCGCGATCTCACCAACGCGGCCAAGGCCACCGATGACTTTGCGAGCGGGTTGGGGAGCGCCGCCGGAAAAGGGAGCGCGTTTGGCGAGATCATCACCGGCGCGCTCCGCTATATTGGCACCATCGCCATTGACACCATGGCGCAGGCCGCACAAGCCGTCGGGGCGTTTGTCAAAGACAGTGTCACGAGTGCGGCCAATGTTGAGCAAACGCTGGCCGTGATTGGCGCAACATCCGGCGCAACGGCCGCGCAACTGGAACAACTCCGTGCCACCGCAATCGCGTTGGGCGGCGATCTGACATTACCCGCAACGTCGGCGCAAGACGCCACCGATGCGATGCTGGAGTTGACCAAGGCAGGCTTCAGCGTCGATGAGGCCATGGCCGCCGCAAAAGGCACGTTGCAACTGGCCGCCGCTGCGGAGATCGACGCGGGGGCGGCCGCACGTATTACGGCACAGGCGATCAACGCCTTTGGCCTGGCAGCGAGCGACGCCGCGCATATTGCCGATCTGTTGGCCGGTGGCGCCAATGCCTCAAGCGCAAGCATGACCGACCTGAGCCAAGGCTTGCAACAAGGCGGCTTTGCCTTCGACGCGGCGGGGCAAACCATTGACGATCTGGTCGTCAGTTTGGCGGCGCTCACCAACGTCGGCTTGACCGGCTCAGACGCGGGGACGGCGCTCAAAAATGCGATGATGCGGCTGATGAATCCGACCGCCAAGGCCGCCGATCTTATGCAGCAGTTGGGCATACAGGCCTACGACGCGCAGGGCAGTATGAAGCCGTGGCCCGAACTCTTGCAACACATTCGTGCGCAAACCGCAGGGATGACGGCCGAGCAGCGCAACGCCGCGCTGGGGACGATCTTCCTCTCAGACGGCATGAAGGCGATGCTGCCGTTACTCGATATGAGTGCGGCAGATTACGCCAAACTGACCGCCGAAGTGACCAAAACGGGATCGGCGCAAACCGTCGCAGACGCGCAAACGCAAGGATTTAACGGTGCGATTGCGGGCTTGCAAAGCCAGATAGAAACGCTGCAACTGATCATCGGCACGAAGCTGCTTCCGCTCCTGACGCCGCTCATTCAAGATGTCGCGGCGGCGGCATCCAGCGTTACGACGTTTGCGATGGCGCTGCTTGACTCTGGCGATCCGCTTGCCGTTATCAGCGCGCAATTTCCACTGCTCGGCGATGCCATTGCGACGGTTACGGCCATCCTCCCGATTGCGCAGGGCTATGTGACTGCGCTTGGCGACACCTTTGTGCTCGCCTTCACCGGCATTCAGGGCGTGGTCTCGTCCGTGATGCCGTTTATTTTGGCCGTGATCACGGCCGTTGGTGGACAAATCTTTGCCTTTTGGTCAACCAACGGCGATGCGATTATGACCTTCGTGCAGACCACCTGGACAACCGTGCGCGAGATTGTGACCGTGGCGCTGGACCTGGTGCAAGCCACCGTCCAGGGCGTGCTGGCGACCGTGCTGCTCTTCATCGCGGATCACGGCGCAGAAATCCAGCGCGTGCTGACGGCGGCGTGGACGATTATCAGCAGTGTCATCACCGCGGCCCTCGCCATCATCACGGGCGTGATGATCGCTGCGCTCGCGATCATCAATGGCGACTGGACAACCGCCTGGCACGCGCTACAAACCATGAGCGAAACGGTGGTCAACGCGATATATGCGGTGATCACGAGCGTACTGGAGCTGATCGCGACCGCGATGGGCACCAGCCTGACGGAGATCGGCGCCACCTGGGACAGTAACTTCAAAAAATTGGGTGCTGCGGTTGCGCCGTATATGCAGATCGCACAAGACACCGTAACCACCTCCATACACATGATCACGGACGCATTCGGCGAGATCGCGGGCGCGATCAACAAGGCGATTAGCGCAGTGAAGGACTTTATCAACGCCGCCAGTAAAATCAAAGTCCCGAGTCTGATTACGCCCGGCAGCCCGACGCCGTTGGAATTGGGGATGCGCGGAATTGCGGAGGCGACCACGGTGGCCGCCACGACGTTTCAGGCGCAGCTGGCACCCGCGCTCACGATGGTGCATGCGCCCGCGCGCGCCGCAATGGGCGCCACCACGACCAGTCAGCAGACCACCTACAACATGCCGGTGTACACCAACCAAAGCCCGGCGGTGGTACGCCAGTCGTTTGCGGTGATGGAGGCAATGCGCCAATGAGGACATCCTACCGTACCATGCCGGGTATCCCGGAAATGGGGCCGCTGGATCGCTACGACGAGAGCATCGGAATCATCGTGCCGTATGCGCGGACAAACCTGGTAACCAATCCGTCGCTCGAAACCAACACGACGGGCTACACGGCGGTGGGCGGCGCGATTGTGCGCAGTACCGCCGAGCAGTCCCACGGCGCGTATAGTCTGGCGATCACGCCCAGCACCGCACCGACCGATGGCGCATACTATGGCACCGTGGCCCTCACCGCGGGGACCACCTACGCGATATCGGTCGACGTCAAGGGGTTGGCGGGCGTGCCGTATACGTTGCGCGTGGCCACCACGGGCGGAGTCGATCTGATCGCCACGCCGTTTCGCGGCGTGGGCGCATGGCAATGGATCTGGTTGTTTTGGACGGAAACATCCACCACCACGCGCCGTATCTATCTTACAAAAAACGGCAGCGCCCGCACCGGCGTGTTCTACGCCGATGGCTGGCAGGTGGAGGCGTGTGGGTCGGAGGGGGTATTCGTGACGACCTATATCGACGGCGATCAGGCAGGCCTGATTGCGAATCAGTTTCCGGCGGCGTTCGGCTGGAATGGCACACCGCATGCCAGTACCTCATTTCGGAGCGGACAAACCAGGGCAGGAGGTCGGATTGTGCGATTCAAAGATTTCGGCTTTGTACTGACCGCGATCATCGGGCTGGGTCTTGCCACGCCACGCAATGCGGCGTTGGGATTTGCGCAACTCGATGGGGCGCAATACAGCACCACGATCAAACCCGAGCGGACGATCTCACTGGTCGGACGCTGGACAGGCACGACCCCGACCCGCCGCGAGGCCAGCGCGGCCCGGCTGATCCGCCTGCTGGATCGGGATCTGGTCGGATTGCCGCAGCCGCTGAATCTGTGTCTCCAAGCGGCGGGGTGCAACGCGCCGATTGGCGCGTTGGTGACCATCCCCAAGGCGATCTACGCGGGCGGGGTCGAGGGCACCGGACAAGAACTCCCGACGCTGGCGGCACAGCTGACGTTTGCGCAATATCTGCCGTATGTGGTCGGTCGGGATGGCGGCACGCTCCTCTCCGCTCGGACAACATTCGCCGCAACCGGCATACTTCAGCGCAGTCCGAGCGGCGCATGGACTGCGCTGGGTACCACCGGCGTCGATACGAATGATGTGGAGGCGCTCGTGTATGGTCCGGATGGATCGTTGTATGCAGGCGGCGGCTTTCTTTCCATCGATAGCGTGGCCAACACGCGGGGCATTGCCCGCTGGGACGGCACCGCCTGGAATGCCGTTGGCGGAGGAGTGACGCTCGGTGGCGGCATCACGACACTGGTGTTTGATGCCGCAGGCAATTTGTTCGCGGGCGGCAGTTTTGGGGCGGTAAACGGCGTGGCAGACACCCGGCGCATTGCCAAATGGGACGGATCGGTGTGGAGCGCACTGGGAACCGGCATGGATGACAAGGTGTCCATTATTGCCATTGATTCGAACAACACGGTGTATGCGGGGGGGTCGTTTACGGCAGCGGGTGGCGTGGCCAACACCGCGCGCATCGCCAAATGGATCGGGAGCGCCTGGGTGTCGATCGGAGACGCAACGAATGCCGTGCTGGCCTTGGCGATTGCGCCGGATAATACGGTGTATGCAGGCGGTACCTTTACCGCCATTGGCGGGGTGGGAGTCAATTACATCGCCAAGTGGAACGGCACGGTGTGGAGTATCATGGGACCATCTGGGTTGGGGTCAATCTCCACGTTTGGCGTGACATCCTTGGCGTTTGATGCGGGCGGCCTGCTGTATATCGGTGGAGACTTTACCACCGATGGCACGTTCGCGCCGCTGTTGCGATTTGCCACCTGGAACGGCATCGCATTTGCCCAAGTCGGCAATGGCTTCGCGAACGGGCGGATAACGGATCTCACGTTCGCACCCGACACGACGCTCTACCTTGGCGGCACCTTTACCCAATCGGGATCGATGATCTTTCCCGCCGGTGGCATTCGCTGGAATGGCAGCACCTTGCTGTACCTTGACGCGATTATCCCCGGATCGGATAGCGTGGAGAGCTATGCGTTTCGTCCGGATGGCACGCTGGCGATGGGCTCGTCAAAGCTTGTCGGCAACGTCACTGCGCCGCTCGTGACGAGTACGATCAACAATGGCACGGTTGCCACATCACCCAAAATTGTCATCACCGGCCCGACATCCGGCAGCAGCATCATCTACGAGCTGCTCAACACCACCACCAACACCGCGATCTATTTTAATCTGACATTGCTTGCAGGCGAAACCGCAACACTGACCCTGGACCCGCAAAACCTCTCGTTTGTTTCATCGATGCGCGGCAACATCTATAGCACGATTGCGCCGGGATCGCAGACCGCGCAATTCACGCTCCAACCAGGCGCGAACAATCTGGTGTTTTTCTGCGATAGCGCCACGGTGGTGGCGGTTGCCAGCTGGGAAACGCGCTACGGGAGCCTGGACGATGCGCTCTATCAGGCCGTGGCGCCATGACGAGTACCTACACCTGTCGCATTGCTGATCCGTTTGGCGTGCCGCTGGCCGAGGTCGCCAACTTTGTCGATGATCCCGATGCGGGCGGCGCGGCGTTGGACTATGCACTCAATGTCGGCAACGTGGGGGCGCTCAGCCTGACCGTGCCAATCTCGTTTGACACGCGCCTCCTGCGGTTGGATGGCCGGATCGGCGTGTGGCGGTCGATCAATGGCCGTGCGCCAATCCTCGATGGCCAGGCGATCTATCTCATCCGCACATGGCGCTACACCAACCAAAGCACGACGGTAACGGCCTATCACGCCACCAGTCTGCTCAAGCGTCGGATCATCGCCTACTACGCCGGGACGAGTTACAGCACAAAAGCGGCGGATAGTGCGGGCAACCAGATCAAGGCCTATGCCAAAGAGCAGTTGGGCAGTACCATCAGCAGCGCCAACCGGATCGGGGCCGAAACCCAAGCGGATCTCAGTAGCCTCGTGCGGGTGCAAGCCAACCAAAATGATGGCGTGACGGTGGCGGCCCAGGACGCCTGGGCGAATTTGTACGATCTGATCACACAGCTTGCCGATGCCAGCACGCAGGCAGGCACCTATATGACTGCCGAAATTGTCGCAGCCAGCGCGGAAACGCTCGAACTACGCACGTATGCGACGGTGCGGGGCGTCGATCATCGCGCCTCCAGTCGTCAGCCGGTGATCCTGAGCGAGGACACGGGCAGTCTCACCAACTGTGTGTTGACCGTGGATCGCAGCCAGGAAGTGACCTACGCGATCTGTGCGGGCACCGGGGCAGGAACGAGCCGGATCACCGCAACGTCGGTTGACGCCACGCGGATGGGCGACAGCCCATCCAACCGGATTGAGGTGTTTGGCGATTACACCAACATTAGCGATGCCACCGTCCTCCAAGATAAGGCCGATGCACTGGTCCGCGCGGGGCGACCACGCACGGAGTTTACCGCCGACATTGTCGATACGGAGAGCACCACGCGGGGCGTGCAGTACGATGTCGGCGATCTCGTGACGGCCAGTTTTCGCAATCAGCAATACGATTGTCGCGTGGACGTGATCGGGGTGCGTGTCAGTGGTGGCACGCAGCACAGCACCGCGCGGGTGAGGTATAGCGCATGAGCGATGATCGATTCAGCAGTGTGCTTTTGCGCCTGACGGCACTGGAGACGGTTGCACGCAGGCCACGCAGTGAGGTGCGCGCGATCTCCGGCGCGCGGTGCTACAACAGCACCGCGATCAGCATTGCAAGCGGGGTGAACGCGGCGATCACGTTTGATAGCGAGCGCTATGATGATGCAAGTTATCACTCAACCAGCGTCAATACCTCGCGCCTCACTATTCCGCTGGCGGGACGCTATCTGATCGGCGCACATATTGCCTTTGCCGCACATGTGACCGGCGCGAGGTATCTGCAGCTCAGACTCAATAATGGCACGTTTCTTGCGTTGCAGGCGACGCAAGCCCTGACCGGCGGCGCGGTCACCTATCTCTCGCTCGCCACCGCGTACAACCTCGCCGCTGGCGACTATATCGAGGTGTTTCCCTTCCAGGACAGCGGCGTCGCACTCGATGTGACGTCCGCCGGGGCGTATACGCCCGAATTTTGGATCGAGACACTGTAATGCACCACCTGCTGCTCGTCGTCTGGTGGCTGTCTGTGCTGGCGACTCCGCCCCTCGCCGCAACGTGGCACGGGACGACGCTCCACATTGCCGTATCGGCCCCTGGCTGCCTGTATCTCGTCGGCAATGGACGGCTCGATACGTTGTTGCCGGAGAGTTGCAACGTGCGCACCTACCGGATTGGCCCGGGTGGCGACGCCAACTACGCCCCGGCCGGACGGACGATTGTGCTGGTTGACGCAGGCGTGGAGGTGGCGAGAATCGTCGTGCCGCGCTTCGCATGTTGGATGCCGCTGGTTGCGGCACCGGAGGAGTAAACAATCGTGATCATGCATCCATCAGTGCTGCGCACCACCGTTGTCCTTGGATTAGCCTGGCTGCTGAGTCTCGGCGTGCTGCTCTTTTTCGTGGCGCACCTGGTGGACATCACCTGGCTGCTCCTGGCCGTCGTCGTGCAGATCGGCGTGTTTCTGGCAGCGTTGGGGATGCTGCTGGTGACCAACACGCGGCGTCCGCGTGGGATCGATCCCGACGTGCTCACGCCGCGCCTCATGCGCACATCGGACGAGTCACTGCTCAAAGATCCGCTTGGCATGACCGCTTCAGAGCTTGCGCGTGCGGCGGTGCTGCTGCCGGATGGCAACTCCTATGGCAGGCGCAAGCACGATGATCGCGAGATCGTCAAGCGCGTGATTGCCAAAATTGAGTCGCTGGACAGCCCGCGGCCACACGCCATGCCCGATTGGGCCAGCGCGGTGATCGCCGACCATACGGAGACCCCGTAGACGCAGCCACGCCCCGGATCTCAGCAACGAGATCCGGGGCGTGTGGGCGATCACCGCGCTTCTTCCACGGCAGCGTCGTGAGCGCCGACCGTGTTGCCCGCCGTCAAAGACGCGTATCGTTCATCGCGTACTGACCTTCTGGTGAACTGGCTCGCTCTCGCGGGTTTCTGGTGTCTCGCTATCATGCGTGACTTTGCCGAGTTCGTCAGGAAACTTCGACTTGCGTGCATCAGCCCTCACCATGAGCGGATCTTTCCAGGACTCCCAGAACTTCAGCGCGCGCGGATCCATTGCGCGAATACGATCATCATCAAACACACGCCATTCCTCAATAGCGTGGTTCTGGCACCCAATCACCATGCGATCATCGTAGATACACACAAACCACGTCAGTCCAGTGATGGTGCTAACTCCACCTGTCGCGCCTTCCAGGTACGCGCCTTCCAGGTTCGCGCGACGCAGGTTCGCGCCGTACAGGTTCGCGCGACGCAGGTTCGCGCCGTACAGGTCCGCGCGACGCAGGTTCGCGCCGTACAGGTTCGCGCCTTCCAGGTTCGCGCCTTCCAGGTTCGCGCCTTCCAGGTTCGCGCCGTACAGGTCCGCGCCTTCCAGGTTCGCGCCTTCCAGGTCCGCGCGACGCAGGTTCGCGCCTTCCAGGTTCGCGCCTTCCAGGTTCGCGCCTTCCAGGTTCGCGCCTTCCAGGTTCGCGCCTTCCAGGTTCGCGCCGTACAGGTTTTCAACCTCGGCAGTAAAAAGAATACTGCCGTCTTTCCATGAAGTGATGGTGATACTCATGAATGCTCTCCTGTTGTCTGCTTGTCACACTGGCCGCGTCCAACGTCCGCGGCAGGCGGTGTGAGCGCGTAAACAATCGTGAACGCGACCACTCCAGTCCGCCTGCCCCACCCGGCCCGGACGCCAGATGGAGACAGTAAACGCTCGCTGTTGCGGCAGCCGCTTCTACGGCGCGGCTGCCGCAGCGAGGATCGCATCCGCTGCCGCTTGGGCGTTCCCCAACTCGGCTGCCGCGTATGCCTCATACGCGGCATAGTGCGCATCGCGCGCCTCGCGCGCCGACTCCACCGCATCCCAGGCGGCAAATAACGTACTTCCCTCGCCCGACACCGCCAGGTACCAAGCGGCGTCTTCCACCGCTTCTGCGTCAAACGCGCTCCCCGCGCCCAACACCGCCAGGTCCCAAGCAGTGTTGTACACTGCTTCTGCCGCCTTTACGATGACTTCGATGTCTGAGGCATGCGCCTCCGACACGGCCTGATACGCCGCAGCAGCGGCGCACGCCTCCGCATAGGCCATGGCCCTCTGCTCGGCGTTGCCGATGCGGTCGGCGATGATCCACGCCACATACGTGGCGGCCTTGTTGGTCGCGGCCTCCGCAGTCCATTTGGTTGCAGTTTCGGTTGTCATTGGGTGCCTTTCTGGCCTGCATCTGCGGCCTTTGTCGGTGCGACGCTGCCGCACAATCGCGGCGGCGTCAGCTGCTGTCAAGCGCCTCTACGCGCAGTACTGCTCTTGCTTCCGCCGCTTCTGCGGCGCGGCTGCCGCAACTGCGGCGCGCGCGTCCGCATACGCGTTCGCGTATGTGTCCGCTTCCTCAGCCGCGAACGCCACAGCCGCCGCCGCGTATGTCATCTCCGCGGCGTCATCCGCTTCCTCAGCTGCGGCATATGCGTCGCTCGCCTCGACGTATCTTGCTTCCGCCGCGATCGCGGCGTCTAATGCTGCTTCCGCCGTCGCGCGCGCCGCTGCGGTTTTTGTCATTGTCTTTGTCATTGGGTGGCTCGCTTTCTGTCTGTATCTTGCTTCTTGTCTGTATTATACCAGATATATCTGGTGTGTCAAGCCCCAATCTGCCCCCAGCGCGCCGTCAAAGGGGGGCAGCTGGGGGCGTTACGTCCTAGTTGGTCGTCAGAGCAATGACGGTCGGGGTCATGTACATCCGACCGTCAGGATGACGGATCGGCTCGAGGCCACCAAAGGAGATGAGCTCGCGCGCATAGAGCGCGCGAAGTGTCGCCACATGCAGTCCTGGCGTGGATATGAGGACTTCGCCCCCACAGCGCGCGATGAACGCGAGCATGTGCTCCTGTGCTTTGGTGAGTTTCATTGGTGACTCGCTTTCGTTTTTTGACGGCGCGCTGGGCTCGTTACGTCCGTTCGGCGGCGGCTGCCGCATCCGCCTCCGCGATCGCGGCGGCATACGCAACCGCAGCGGCATCCGACTCGGAGTCCTCCGACGCTTCCGCATACGCCGCCCGCGCCACCGCCACCGCCACCGCCGCCGCAGCCACCCGGGTCGTCATGATAGGTCCTTCCTGGCCGCAGCCGCCTTCGCCACCGACGCCGCCGCCGCATACGACGCGAGCTCCGCTCGCGCGACATACCACGTCTTGCCGCGCTTCAACGCGCGCAAGCTGCCCGCACGGATCAGGCGCGCCAGGTGGCTCGCGTCGTAGCCACTCTCGATGGCGGCCCGGGTGGTCGTCCACCAGCCGCCACGGTACGGTCCCCCAGCGGCGCATTGCGCCAAATCCCACGCTTCTCTGGCGTGGAGGTCGCCCGTATTCCCCGCAAGCGCGTCATAGCTGATCGTGCGCTCCAGCTGCGCAACCGTTGCGTCGTCGGTCGCCTGGCGAAGATTATCAATCAGCAAAACTAACCGCGGGTGCTGGCGGGCGATCTTTGCCAGCACGGGGTCAGGAATGGTGTACATGCTTCCCTCCCCTTCGCCGCATACGCTGCGGTAGTTTTGACTTCGCATACGCGGCCTTCCTGGCCGCATCTGCGGAGTCCGCCGCATCCCACGCGGACTCCACCTCCTCCCACTCCGCCTCCGCGGCATCCGCCTCCGCAATCGCGGCGGCGTATGCAATCGCGGCGGCATCCGACTCGGAGTCCTCCGACGCTTCCGCATACGCCGCCCGCGCCACCGCCACCGCCGCCGCCGCCACCGCCACCCTGGTCGTCATGCTCTGTCCTTCCTGGCCGCAGCCGCGGCGGCGGCCTTCGCCGCAGACGCCGCGAGGACCGCATCCGCTGCGTTCGCGCGCGCAGCCTTCGCCGCATCCGCAGCGCGCGCGAACGCGTCTGCCGCTGCCGCGGCGAAGGCTGCAACATCCGCAAACGCAGCGTTTGCGGCAGCCTTCGCCGCGGCAGACGCGTTCGCGCGCGCCGTCTTCGCCGCATACGACGCCGCAGCGGCGTCGACATTCGCGGCAGCCGCATACGACGCCGCATCCTCGGCCGCGTATGCGGCTGCCGTATCCGCATACGCGGCATCCGCCTCCGCCTCCCACGCCGCCTCCACCGCTTCCGCCGCAGCGTTTTCAGCCGCAAACGCTGCGGCGTCTGCATGCCTCGCCGACGCATCCGCGTCGTTTACCGTCGCGTCCGCCTGGTTCTTTGTGGTCATGATCTTTCCTTCCTTGCATCTGCTATCTCGACTGCGACGCGGGCCTCCATGTACGCCTCCCGCGCCGAGTCCTCCTCGTAGCCCGCTATCTCGACTGCGTGGCGTGCGTCCGCTTTCGCGTACGCCTCCCGCGCCGAGTCGTACGCGGCGTCCGCTTCCGCTTTCGCCGCCCGCGCCGAGTTGTATCTTGCTTTCGCCGCGACGAGGAGGATCGCGGCCCTCTCGGCGTATAACGTGTCGGCTGCGAAATCCGCTTTCATTGTCTTTGTCATGATAGGTCCTTCCTGGCCGCATCCGCGGCCTTTGTCGCTACGTGAAGATGTATGTCGCCAGGGCTAGCCCTCGCATTCGCACGCGCCGCCGAGGCGGGCGGCGCAGTTATGATCGTGCGTGACCGCAACAGCCGTTGTGACGAGTTGCAACCCGTACAGGGCTGGCTGGTCAACCAGATTGCCGGGTGTCTTGAATCGGTTTAGTGTGATTGTCCAGGTCTTACTGGTGGCGTTGTAGACGCCGCCGAACTTCTTCGCATTCGCCACGCCCTTGGCAAATGTGTTTCGGTCGATGCGGAAGGTGTAGGTCATTGGGTGGTGCCTTTCTGTCTGTATCTTGCTTCTTACTCGTATTATACCAGATATATCTGGTGTGTCAAGCCCCAATCTGCCCAGTTTTCGCAGACAGCACAACGCCCCGGCTTCGTCCGGGGCGAAGCGCTCGTTGGTTGCGTGCCGCGCATCGCCGGCTGCATGCGAAAGGCTTTACAAAACAACGCCCCGATCTCGCTTTGAGATCGGGGCGTTGATTTGCGCGCAAATGTTGGCTAGCGAAGCGCTCTGCGATCCTCGCGCACAAACTGCTGGCGCGGCCCAACCTGTGCAAACTGGTACGGTTCCGCCTTCCGTTTGGGCTGCTCACCACGGGCCTGGTCAATCATTCGGCCAGCATCTTCCGCCCGAATCCCCAGCAGCGCGGCGATCTTCGCTTTTGCGAATGGCTGTGCAACGCCCTCACTGTCCAGCATGTTGGCATTCGCCAGGAACACCAGCCACTGATCACGGGTCCATTCCGGGCGTTCCGGTGGCCATTCCGCATCCCCTTCCGAAGGCCGTTCCAAGGCATCGGAATGCACGTTCCGGCTGCTTTGGGAATGATCACCGGACGACTCGCGATCGTCGTCATAATGCGCTGCCAGATCGTCAGGCGTTTGCGGCAAGCGCACCGCGACATACCGTTTCCAAAGTCCGATCACCCATGGCAGCCAGCGCGCCCGCTCACGCCATGCCTCAGTCACCAGGAATACACCAATGGCCATCACGACAATGGTCATGAGTTGTTCGGGCGTCATCTGTGCCATGTCTTACCTCCCGCGTAGAATCCCATAGGCCGTCAAGAGCAGCGTTTCCGGCAAATACGTCAAGCCGATACTGTAGAGCGCGGCTGGCCAAATGTTCGCCGCTGCCCAGACCTGGATCGGCCAGGCACCTGGTCGAAGGGTGGCCACGAACAGATAGGTGCTGCCCACGTCGGTGGCATGCGTCAGAATGATCAGCAGCACCGTGGGAATGAGATAGCCACGAATGGGCCGCAAATAGAGCTCATTGAGACTATACACCAATCCGATCGCCGTAATCAAGGGCAATCGCGCCAATCCAGGAACATCCCCCACATGTGCGCTCACACGCATCACCTCAGAGGCGATATTGAGGCCGATAATCCAGCCATCGAGCGATGCTGATGCCCCGAGCCACCAGAGGATGATGCCGACGATCGCCATGCTGACCGCGATGCTCACGCGGACCACAACGGGCGGCGGCGTCGATCGCGGCGCGGGCTTGGCTGCCACGCGCTGGCCATTCTGTAACTCTTCACTCCGTACGGTCATGCCCGTTCCTTTCTACCACTGCACGCCAATCACCGCCAGAACCAACCCGATCCCGATGACCACGAAGCCGCCAAAGAAAATCCAGGCAGCCAGTTCATCATCCATGGTGTGCCTCCGTGTGAGGCGGCGTGGTAGAATGGCCACGCCGCGCTTGCTCAGTCCAAGTGCGGTATCCGGTTCGCCGGATCTCCGTGTCATACACATGCGACGTGTATGACACGGGTCAAAAGTCTTCTAAGATGGCATCAAGCTCCTCGTCACTCATCTCGTTCGATTGCCCTGCCTGCATGCGCCCATTGCCATCAAGGTAAGCCACCAGCCAGGCCAGCAAGGTTGCACTGCGCTCGCGGCTGGGAATCTGCTCCTGCTCCAGCGCCGCCAGGACCCGCTGCGCATTCGGGTTGGTTGGGCTCAGCGACAAGCTGATCACCTGGCGCTCGATCGCCATTACGTGCCTCGCAGGGCTCGACGCCGCGCATAGCGCCAGAGACCTACGGCAATGGCTTGCTGCGGATTGGCCACAATGCGCATACGTGGGAAGTGCCGCTCCAGGCTACGCGCCACCCAGTGGACCGTGCCACCGGCAAACAGATAGGCGTTCGGCTTGAAGCTGGCCCATGCCCGTTGGAACTCGGCAATCACGGCCTCCTGGTACTGCTTGAGCAAGCGATCGGCCAGGCTGTCCTGATTGGCCAGAAGCACCGCCCGTTCGAGTCGACGCTCGGCATCAATGTACTGCTGGCCACTGGCCTGCATCAGCGCCTCGACCACCTGGCGGCTTCCCAGCAGGGGGCTGGCACTCTGCCCTGGCAACACCTTGAGCTTTTCCAGGACGCTGCGGTTGAGCGTGCCACCGCCGATATCCCCAACGCACACCAGGCCGGCCAGCTCTGCCTGGTCTTTGCGCATCTGCCCTTCATCATCGAGCAGCTCGCTCGATACCACCGCATTGGGCTCACTCTGCACCACAATCTCACGCACCGTGATCAGCTGCTTGAGGCCGGTTTTTAGATGCTCGATAATCGCCTGCTCTGCATCATCGGTGCGCCAGGCCACGGGGAGCGCCGTGGCAATGATCGCCGTTGGCTTGTGCTTGAAGCCGGCGTGCTGTGCGCTCATCTGGGCAAAGGCCTGGTACACCGGGCTATCGGCTTCGAGGCGCCCATGCACCAACTGGCGATTGGCCATGGGCAGCCGCTCTGCCACCTCACCACCGAGATAGATGGCTCCATCGACCTTGGCGATGAGATCGCGCTGCTTGCGATGCAGGCCGAGATCGTCACTCGACTGATACGGCGCAATCACGGCAGGGAACGGCTTCAGGTCCTTGCGCTTGCCATTGACCGTAATGCTGTTCTTGACGTAGCGCTGGCCAGGGTTGTGGCCCCAACAAATAAGATCAGACATAGCGGACTCCTTTTGCTGTCGGGTTACTGACTGTTATCCGGGCCATCATCAATGTCGATATCGGAATCGGTCTCCATGTGCTCGCGTTCGGCCTGCTTGCGAATGCGTTCGGCCCGCTCGCGCTCCCATGCTGCTTCTTGTTCCACTCGTTGGGCGGATACTCGTTGCTCGTGTTCCGTCGCACCCAGTGTTCGCGCTGGGTGAGGATTGAAACAGCGTGTCAGGGGTCATGGCGGCGTCCCCCACGTACTGCCGCCCGAACTCCCACCGCCGCCTGCCGAACCCGGTACCAGCGTGGGTTCGGGCGGGGCCGGGACGAACTGGCCATCGACAATCATTTCCACCGATGTGGTGGCCACCGGCAGGTTCGGCGCGCTGGGTTCGGCGTGCGCTGGCGCGGGTTGCTCAATCGTGACGGGCGGCGCAACCGCTTGCACGGGCGCATCCTGGTTGACGATGCGCGGCGCGGGCGGGGCGCTGATGGGTTGGGCAGGCTGCGCTATCGTCTGCTCTGGCGTGGTCGGGACGAGTGGTTGCTGCCATGCCTGATACTCCATCAGCGCCCGTTGGGCAACCGTGTAGAGCAGCAGCAGGAGCGCCACGGCGAATACGGTATTGATCAGCCAATACTGATGTTTGGCACGCCGAATGGCGGCCTGGTTGGGGAGTGTGTTCATTGCTGCACCTCCTGTGCATGATCCTCTTCAATTGCGACGCTATCGATTTGGTTCTGCGGCCTCGATCACCTCCGGTTTCGTCATCGCGCGCCGAATCGTATCGGCGCTCGTCCGCAGTTCTGCGGCCAGCTGGGTCACGCTCAGGCCGGGTAACTCCGCAGCACGGGCCGTGATAAAATCGACCACCGTGCGGGGCAACTGCGGGCACACCGCGAAGTGCTGCGCGATCAGCGGTGCCATCTGCGGCACCGCAACCGCTGATCGCAATGTGGTTGCGGTGCCGCTGCGACTGAACATGAGGTGCAGCACAAACAGCAGCAACGTGACGGCAGGCGCTGCGTGCAAGGCAGGCGCGACAATCACGGCTGCGGTTTCCAACGCGATCAGCCCGCTCAACAGCGCCGCACCGCTTGCGGCGAGCAGGCTATGCCATGCGACGCCATAGGCAATCGCATGCACCACCAAGGCGACCAACACCAAGTCAAAGGCCGCAAAGCCGAGCATGGCAAACAGCACACGCAGGACGGCCACCGGATCGATGCCGCTCATGTGCGGCCCCGCGCTGTTGAGCGTGAGGCCGAGCTGCCACAACAGGATATTAAACGCCGCCGCCGCGCCGGTCGCAATGAGTGCGCTCTTTTCGACCCACGTAAGTCGGGTTGCAATCATCGTATCCATACCCCGCGCTCATCGCAATAGCCGTGCGTTATCAGCCAGGCCAGCGCAACGGCGCCTTGCTGCCCGCGCCGGGTCTGAAACCGCACAAACCGTTTCCTGGCCTCGTGGTCGCGCTGCTCCTGTTGCCGGAGTGCCAGGAAGTGCGACCAGCTGGCCGCGTCCGTGATCGATTTGAGATAGGTATAGGCACTGGTCATGGCACCTCCTGCTCGTCCGCCGCAACGGCGTCGGCAATCTGCCGCAGTGTCGCGACGACCATGATCCGGTACGCCGCGAGTGCGTTGGCTGTGTGTATGAGTTGCTCATACACCTCTTGCAACTCCTGTGACTCACCTCGCGCATTCCACCGCTGCGCGGCCTGCTCTGGCGTATCGGCTGCTGGCCCACACGCGCCGCACACCGGATCGCAGTCAACATACCACCGATTCCGCGTGCGCCGCAGTTCGGCGGATTGTCCACAAAATGGACATGGCGACACGGCAATGCCAGCCACCCGCACGCGGGTGGCTTCCACCTGGCGGACGATGTCCGTCATGCTGATGGTTTGTTTCATCGGTTCGCGCCGGGTGCGCCGGGTGCGGTGACCTTTCTGCTGCTGCGCGCTCATGTGCGCGCCTGCCGAGCGATGAGCGGAATCGGGCCAGCGGAATCGGGCAGCGGGTCGAGGCGCAGCATGTCGCCTGGTGCGCACGGCACCCAGGCACACAGCGCCGCCAGCGCCGCCAGCGGAACCTCGCGGATGGTGTTGTTCAGCAAGCGCTGCACGGAACTGCGCGCGGCTCCGGTCTCCGCCACAATAACGCGGATGCCGATACGCCGCTTTTCCTTGAGCTCCTTGTGCGCCACAAGGATACGTAAATGACTCGACACGACCACGACTCGCTCCTTCTCTTGCCTTCATGTGGTTGCAAGTGTAGCACATTCTTGCTTTTTTGTCAATCTAGAGATTGCAACAACATATCACTTGACTTTTGTACACTCTTGTGGTATGATACGGATGTAAGACAAGAGGGAAGGAAACGAAATGACACACGCACCTATCACCAGTCAGCGCTTCTGCTGCAAATACTGCCAGTCAGATGTCGCAATCGAAGTCGAGCCAGGTGGCGATCTCAGCTACGTCTGCCAGAACGAGCACTGCAAGTGGGCGTGTTCGGTCGATTGCCCTGAAGCGCTCCACCTGAAAATGGTGGAGCGGGTCGCGATCGCGCCGATTGCACCAGCAATCGACCGAACACGCGATAAGGCCGCCTACAAGCTGTCCCAGGGACTCCGGATTGTCTGGGACCGGGGTGCCTACTTGGTACCATCGGGTACCAGGGGCACTATCATTCATCGGGTGGAGGGCGGGCGCTGCAATTGCGAAGCAGCCCGCGCGGGGCGGCAGTGTTGGCATGTTGCCGCCGTTGCATTATGTGAAAGGAAAGCCGCGTGACAAACGAACTGCTGGAATTGGCCAACGAATTGGCCGATGACTTTCCCAGCTTGCCGTGGGGAGAGCTTTGTACGATGGCCAAGGCATTGCTGCCAGCAATGCGCATGTATGCCGTCCAGTGGGATACCGATGTGCTGGCCAGCCAGCAGGAGCTCGGCCAATTGGTCTGATGCGCCAACGCGACATGCGGCGTCGCAACGTACCACGGATTGCGTGTTGTTCGGGCTGTTAGCAATGCCCAAACCGCACGCAATCCGTGGTACGTTGCGACGCGGAAACCACGCGACGAACATTGGTGCGTGCGCGTTGCCGCGCGATAGGTGGAGTATCGGCAATCACATTGTCCCTGTCAAGATGTCTATTGGCTCTTGACAGGGACAATGATGCATGCGATAATCATCGTTGTCAGCGAAGGAGGAGGTATGGCAAAGATCATCTCAAAGGCGTTGCGCGTGCGGATGCACCACTCGGTGCACCTCAAACGTGCGGTGCCACTCGAGGAGGTCGCCCGCGGGGCCCGCGTGAATCGGAACGCGCTGGCCCGCTTGGAGGCGGGAGAAACGGAACGTTTCGACGGCCCGATGATGGCACGCCTCTGCGTGTTTTATGGCATTGGGCTGGGGGCGTTGCTGGAGCTTGATCCCAGCGACGACGACGACGAACGTACAGATAGTCCAATCTTGGCAAGATTGGACTACACGATTGAGTATAGCGCATGAGCTATGCCATCGACTACGACCGGGTCGCGCACGGCTACGCGCTCGTGTTCGACGATGTGCCACGCGGCATCTTCCGCAGCGACCGCGCCGCGCACGACGCAGCGGCGCGGATCATCAGCGACCGGCGGAGCTACGACATGGAGCGGCGCGCGCTCACGCAGCAGTACCAGCGCGCCAAGGAGGTGGGTGATGAAGTGGTAAAAGAATAAACGCGCCGCTGTTTGCCACAGGGGCGCGGTCGCATGACGTAAACAATCGTGAAGATGCACCGACAGGATGGCAAACACGCGCCGTCCTGTCAAGAGAGGAACCGAACCGATGTACGAACCATTGCATGCGCCGTTAGCCGACTATGCCACCGCGGATCACGATCTGCTCGCAGAGCTTGATGGCGTGCGCTACCACCGCGCGGAAATCGTGATCAAGAAAACCAACGGCAGCTACGCCGGGGTCTACTGCGATTATCGATCGTGGGATAAAACAGCTGCCGGGATCATCAGCAGGCAGCAGCAAATCATTGATCATCAGCAGGCGGCACTCGCACTCCTCGCGCAGCGCGCCAATGACAATGAGGATGCGGCCACGCGCCTCCCGACCCTGGCGAACAACGCCGTGCGGCTATCTGCCGAGAATTTGGCGCTGCGAACGGCGGTTGCCGCGTTGCAGGCAGAGTTGACTCGCGCATTGAACGAGCGCACGAGTTACGAACACGATCAGGCGGAAGAAGTTGCCACGCATGCCCAGAACGGCAGCTATCTTACGTGAGACGTTGCCGCCGAGATGTACATCAACCGCCGCCGCTGGTATCACACCTGCGTGGTACCAGCTGCTGGATAGTAAGGTAACGGTATGGCTGCACTGACCCGCTTTCCAACTCGCCAGATTGCCCCGGAAAGCGCACCTGATTTCTACAATCTCGAGGCCGAGAAGGCGATCATCGGCTCGATTCTCTTGAATCGTGATGCCGTCATCGCAATCAAAGACTGGTTTGTGCCTCAAGATTGTTATCTGGCGAGCCATCAATACATCGTCAGCGCCGCGCTTGATCTCGCCAACGCCGCGACGCCGCCTGATACCATCGCCGTCATGGAACGGTTACGCCAACGCGGCCAATTAGAGGCCGTTGGCGGGATTACGACCCTCACAGAATGTATGCAAAGCGTGCCTACCAGCTACCACATTGAACACTATGCTCAAATTGTCATGCGGCTTTCGTGGCAACGTCAGGCGCAACACCAGGCCAGTCGGATGGTCAGTGGCCTGTATGCGCCTGACTGCAATCCCAACGAGCAACTGAATCAGTTAGAAGCCTGGGTCAGCGATCTGCGGAAGAATCTGCGGAGTCGCAGTACGCTGCGGACGTTCGCGCTTGACGAATTATGGGCGCAGTATCACCCGCCGCTGGGAGAGGTTGCCCAAGGCATTGTGTACGAAGGGCTCACCCTGTTGAGTGGCAAGCCAAAAATGGGCAAGAGCCTGATTACCATTGACCTCGCGGCTGCGATTGCCAGCGGACAGCCAACACTCCACAACGCGCCAACGATCCAAGGTGATGTGTTGTACTTAGGCCTGGAAGACTCGGAAGCCACGCTGCAGGAGCGCTTTGAAGCGGCATTTGGCGGACGGCCCGTGGGCGTCGCGATTGAATATCGCACTGATTGGCCGAAGAGTGACGCCGGTGGCATTGAGGCCATTGATGGTTGGCTCGCCATGCACCCCAACGCCCGCTTGGTCGTGATTGACACCTTGGCACGGATTGCGCCCAAGCCCGATGCCCGCAACAGTGGCTACCAAGCCGATTATGACAGCCTCGAACCCTTGCACCGCATTGCGAGCACGCATCCTGGTTTGGCGATTATTGTGGTGACACATAGCCGCAAGGCCAGCGCAGACGATGTGCTCGACGAAGTATCCGGTACCACCGGCAAAACCGGAGCGGTTGACCATGTGATGGTCATGCGCCGGGTGCGTGGCGAGATGCAAGCCGAGCTGCATATCCATCCCCGGCGAGCGGCCTCCAGTGAGCGTGTGATTACGTTCGATCCGATGACCGCGACCTGGTCACTCGGCGGCGATCTGCGCACGGTCAGGGCGAGCGGCATGCGCCAAGACATCCTCGAAGCGTTAGCAGTAGAGGCGATGTGGCCCAAGGACATTGCCGAGAGCGTGGATTGCGACCGCGCACACGTCCGCAAGGCACTGGCGAGCATGAAACGCCAGGGGCTCATTGAGAGCAACGACCAAGGCCGCTACAAACTCACGGCCCAGGGTCGCGATCTTGCGTCTGATCCCACACCTGATCCCACAAAAAACGAAAGATCAGCGGGATCAGCGGATCAGGGATCAGACCTCACGCACGGCTTTCGGTCAATGCGTGGGTTCGATAGCCCGATCAAAGACCAATTGGTCTTTGATCAAGGTCTGATCCCTGATCCCGCTGATCCCGCTGATCCACACAAAAACAACGGATCAGGCATGGATCAGGCCGATGCGTTGGATCGATTGCTGAAACCCGTACCACCCCGCGAGCGATTCTATGTGCGGATGTATCTGCGGTCAGCGAAAGACAGCGATCAACGCACGGCGCGGGTGAAGCTCGATCGGTACGGTCTGAACTATGCAGCTGCCTATCAGGCGCTGCATGGACGCGAGCCGCCAGAACTGATGGAGTAGCGCAGCCGGATCGTTGGCATTGGCCCGCCTGGGGTGGGGCTATCTTGACACAGCCCTGATCCGCGCTCTCTGGAGGTCTCTCTCTCTACCCCCCCTATATATACATGTATATAATAGAGACACACGATAACGTGAACGAAAGCGGATAGTTATGAGCAATCTTCGCGCCATCTCCCAGAAGCTCCTGAAAGACGCCCGCGCCCGTATCACCTGTGTCGTGTGCAAACGCAGCAATCAGGCGTGCAGCAGCCGGGCGCGTGTCTGCCAAGACTGCAATCGCGATATGGCCGCCACCGTCTGCCATATCGACAGCATGCTGCACGCCGCCGAGAACCGCGTGGATCGCACGCGGGCGACGTTTGAGCAGGCCCGTGTGAGCGCACCAGAAGCCCTGCACGGCCGCTTTGCGGCCTACACCGAGGCACGGATCGACGACCACCCCAACGCGCTCTTGGCCGAAACCGCCGCCCGCTCTGGCAGCAGCGGCCCGCTCTCGGATCTCATCCGGCTGTGGCTGGACTATCAGGACGCAGGCGAGGCCTATCACGAAATCCAGCAGTGGGCTGTGCAGTGCGCGGAGGCGCTCCAATGATGAACCACACACCGCTGTTTCTCATGTCGATCTCATTGCGGCGCTTGATGCGCTTGATGCACCCGCCCCAGCAGGCACCGACCCGCTGAACAGAAAGTGATGGCCGAATGAACGCACTCAAATCTCCTTTCCCCTATTTTGGCGGGAAACGCATCGTTGCTCCGTTGATCTGGCAACGGTTCGGCCGCGTGGCGAATTACGTGGAGCCGTTTTTTGGATCGGGCGCGGTGCTGTTGGCAAATCCCGCGCCGCACACCGAGACCGTCAACGACATTGACGGATTGTTGTGTAATTTTTGGCGAGCGTTGCAGGCCGATCCTGATGCGGTCGCTCACCATGCCGATTGGCCAGTGAGCGAACTTGACCTGCACGCTCGCCATCGCTGGCTCGTCAACCAGCGCGCCAATGTCACCGCGTTACTTGAGGATCCTGCCTACAGTGATGCCAAAATTGCGGGCTGGTGGGTTTGGGGCATCAGTCAATGGATCGGCAGCGGCTGGTGTCCCACGGACCGACCAGCGCAGCAGATCCCGCATCTGGGTGATCGCGGCAGGGGCGTGCATCGCCGCAGCCTAGGGCAGCAGATCCCGCATCTGGGTTCTCGCGGCGCGGGCGTGCATCGCAGCAGCCTAGGGCAGCAGATCCCGCATCTGGGTGATCGCGGCACGGGCGTGCATCGCAGCAGCCTAGCGCAGCAGATCCCGGATCTGCGTGATCGCGGCAGCCTGTCAACGAGCGACCTCGTCGCCTCGTTCCGGCAACTCGCCGCACGCCTGCGGCGGGTGCGGGTGTGTTGTGGCGAGTGGGAACGGGTGCTCGGATCAAGCGTCACGGTCGGGCACGGCCCGACCGCGATCCTGCTTGATCCGCCCTACGCGCCGCGTGATCGCGCCGAGGTGTATACCTTTGACAGTAGCACCGTGTTCCACGACGTCTGCGCCTGGGCACGCGCCAATGGCGATACGCCGCTCCTCCGCATTGCGGTCTGCGGGTATGACGAGCCTGACCTGTTTGACGATACGTGGTCGTGTGTGCGGTGGCAAACGGGCGGCGGCTACGGCTCCCGCACGAGCCAAGGTCAGGCCAATCGCAGTCGCGAATGTATCTGGTTCAGCCCGCATTGTTGTGTGCAGACACAGCAGAAAGTGATGGAATTGCAATGATCCTGACGATCCCGCGTCCGGCCTACAAGACGTCCATGCGGACGATTGCTGCCGCCTTTGGCGTATCGTGGCGCACGCTGAACACCGCCATACATGATGGCCGCCTGACCCGCAGCGCGCGCGTATTTACGCTGGAGGTGCGCAGCGCGGGCACCTGCAACACGCCGCGTGCCATCCCCGCGAACGTGCGCTGTGCATGGTGTGCCGCGTGCCTCACCAAACGGCAGTCGCGCTGTGTCTATTGCAGCAACACATGTGCCAGTCGGGCCGTGTGGTATCGCCGAAAACAACGCGCGGGGGCGCTCCAATGATGAACCACAAACCGCTGACCAACCATCCCCGCAAGCGCTGCCTGCACTGCAACCGTAGCCGTCGCATTGTCGGGCGCGGCCTGTGTAGCGTCTGTTGGCGCGATCATCGCGATGCCTACCCGGTGCAGGTGCGCGGGTCGAAGCCGAAACCAACCAGCAACCGCACGATTGCGAAGCTGATTGGCAAGGCACCGGAAACCGTGCGATTGGCGCGGCTGGCCGGGCGACTGGTGGAGACGGATACCGGATGGGAGATACGGCGATGACGATTCGTGTATTTAGCTACGGCGGCGGTGTGCAGTCCACGGCGGCGCTGGTACTTGCCGCGCAAGGCAAGATTGACTATCCGCTGTTTCTATTTGCCAACGTTGGCGATGACAGTGAGCATCCCGCGACACTGGCGTATGTGCGTGATGTGGCAATGCCGTATGCAGCGGCCAATGGCATTGAGATTCGGGAGTTGCAAAAAAGAATGAAGCGCGGAAGTCGGGCGGGGGAGGTAGAAACAATCTACAGTCGCGTGATGAACAATCGTTCACAGGTCATTCCCGCCTATTTCGCGAAGAGTGGCGCGCCCGGCACCCGCAGTTGCACCAGCGATTTCAAAATTAAAATCATCGCCGCCGAGCAAAAGCGGCGCGGCGCAACGACTGATGATCCCGCCATAGCAGGACTCGGTATTTCGATTGATGAGTATCAGCGTATGCGGCTTGATAGTGGTATCGCGTGGCAACGGGTTGAATATCCCCTCATTGACTTACGACTTACGCGGACTGATTGCCGGGCAATTATCGCACATGCAGGGCTGCCGATTCCCGCAAAAAGCGCGTGTTATTTTTGTCCGTACCAAAGCATGCGACACTGGCGCGATCTCAAGGAGCATGAACCGCAGTTATTCGCATATGCGGTTGCGCTTGAAAAACGCTTGTTAGATGTGGCAGCAACTCGCGACGATGCTCTTTATTTAACCCGCGCACTCATTCCACTCGAACAGGCCGTGCAAGGCACACAACATGAATTTGATTTTGAAGATAGCTGCGAGACCGGCTATTGCATGACCTAGGAACGCCGATGACATCCGAACACGACGACTGCGGCATTTCGGACGTGGTATGCGGAGTTTGTCGCACGGCAAGAAGCGAAGAAGCCGATCAAGACGATCCCGCCGAAACAGGAGACGTTCTGGTAAGCTACCCAAGCCGAAAGGACTTGGGCTTTACTCTGGCGCTACCGATCCCATCGGCATCCGAGTAGTGTGGCGCGCTTACAAGCGCCCGACTGGCAATGTTGCCAGCCGCGATCACATCCGCAGGCCCAGCGAAGCCGCAGGATGTGCAAACAAACGAAGCCTGGGTTTTGCGGTTGGCCTTGTCGATACAACCGCATTGTGGACACGTTCGGCTTGTATTGCGAGGGTCTACCCGATGCACAGGCACACCCGCACCCAGTGCCTTATAGGCGATAAACGCGTGAAGCTGGGCGAAGCTCCAAGCGTGGAGTGTTGCGCGCTGCGACCGTCTAGCCCTCACCCGCGTGCGAATGTGCGTCAAATCTTCGACGGCAATCGCCCGCTTTGTGCGTTTGGCCTTCGCAACAATCTCTTTGGAGATCACATGGTTGACGTGCTTGGCGAAGCGGGCTTCCTGCCCAGCAAGAACCCGCAAACGGCGACGACTGCCCAAGGTGCCAAGCCGCTGCAATTTGTTTCTGAGCCGCCGATGGCGATAGCGCACGTTCTTGATCGCGCGCCCGCTGTGGACTTCCCCATCGCTATCGACGGCAATGTTCGTCACACCCAGATCGATGCCCAACGCGCCTTCGACATCAATCAGATCGGGATCGTCAATATCGACGGTGGCGAACAGATACCAATTGCCGCGCACGAAGGCGAGGTCGCTCTCGCCTTTACGGAATGGCAGCAACGCTTTCTGATGGTCGCCGCACACGAAGGGGATAGCGGCCCTGCCGTCCAATGTCCAGATCGACACCGACGAATCAGGCAGGGCAAACGAGAGGATGCGATCATCGTAGGCAATCGCGGATGTAGGGCGAAATGTGCGCTTGGTTTTCGTGTCCAGCTTGTAGGCGTCTCCGACTTTCGACAAGACGCGAATAGCCATTTGCGCAGTCAATCCGAACGTTTCGCGCACATCCTGATAGCACAGCTTTTGGAGCGGGAACTTCCCAAACGTGCGCGTGTCCCAAGCGACCTGGCTAATGTAGTCGCAGGCTTCGTTCGCCCGAATCAGCGTGCGATGCAGCGCATCCGCCTGATCGGGCGTGGGCAGGAGTTTCAGTTGTATTGTAAGTTTCACTATAGTGAATTATACCATGGATCGAACGTATGTGCAACTATCCGCTAAAGCGGGCGAAAGCATGGGGCGTTCCTCCCACCGCTAAAGCTGGTGGGCTTCCCGCCCTGAAGGGTAAACAATCGTGAGAACGTGCGCCTATTGCCACGAACCCGTCCCCGCTGGCGAAACCTACTACCGCCATCTGCACCGGCGCTGCTACCAGAAATGCTACCGCGCTGGCACGCTGGATCGCTATCCACGCCGCCCGACCGGACGACCACGGAAGGAAACGAAATGAGACGCGCCGCACGCAAAGACGCCAACCATAACCAGATTGCACAGGCATTACGCGACGTGGGCTACCGTGTGGCCGAAACGCACCAGCTTGGCGCGGGCTTTCCGGACTTGACCGTTGGCGGCATCCATGGCACCACGGGGCAGAAACAGATTTGGCTGATGGAGATTAAGGACAAAACGGGCACGTTAACCATCGATGAAGCGACGTTTCACCAGGAGTGGTTCGGCTATGTCCATATCGTGCGAACGGTTGACGATGCGTACCGGCTCGTAGGATTGCTGTAAGCCCCGCTGAGGCCGCCCACGCGCCGAACGTGGGGAATGCGACGGCACGACGCAAAAGCCGCCCCGTGCCTCCTGCCTGTCGAGCTTGTGAGGTGAGGCGGCGTATCAAAGTGTACCATATCTCTACGCACCGCTTCTTGATTGTTGTGCTATACTCTTGGTGTGCCTGTCGAATTGCGTTATTTCTCTGAGGTAGCCCAGCTTGGAGGGCGTTTTGCATTTTGACACCTCATATCGCTCCTCGAATTACAACGCCCGATCTGGCAAGATCGAAGCGATTATTGTCCATTCCAGCGAAGGTGTCTTCCCCACCGATCTGCAATGGCTGTGTAACCCCCACTCCCACGTCAGTAGCCATTATCTGATTGCGCCCAGCGGCGACATCTATCAGCTCGTTGCCGATGACAAACGCGCCTGGCATGCCGGGATGGGCGTGATTGCGGGCAACACCGACCCCAACGACATCGCGATCGGGATCGAAGTCAGTCACATGCACGGCATCCCCTACACGGCCGTGCAACTTGACCGCCTCACGAAGCTCTGTCAGTCGCTCATGCTGATGTATCACATTCCGCCCGCGCTGGTCTTGAGCCATCGCAGCGTGGCGAGGCCGAAGGGTCGCAAGTCCGATCCCACGTCGCCGCCGCTGTCCCCTGAGCTGGCGTTCCGCGTGTGGGCAAATCGATTAGCAGGAGTGCATTAAATGGAAATCGCTGCCCCCCTCGTTGCCGCGGTGATTGGCGGCCTCGTGATCGCCGTCTGTATGGCGCTCATTGCCGGAAATGCCGTGGTCGCACGGCAGACGGGTGCGTGGTGGTTTGGGTTGGCCGTCGTCATCTGGATCGCCGTGTCGGGCATCCTGCAGATTGGCTAAGTGAGGCGCGATGCCAAGGCAAACCGCATCCACGAGCCTGACGCGCTCGCAGGGCGTCCTGATGGCCGCGCTCGAGCTCAATCAGATAGCGCTCGTTGATCAGCTGAGTGCCATGTTGGCACCGCTGCAACTCAAGGTCGAGGTGTTGAGCGACCAATTGGCCGCGCTCAGTCGCCAGATCGATCAACTGCACGCACACCAGGCCGCGTCCGAACGCCGACGGACGGAAGGCGAGCGTGGCGAATGACACCACCCGATGATCACGCCCTTGCCCGGAGCCAGGAGCACCGTGCGTACGCCCGCGAGCATCTGCACGATGCCCTGCTCGCCGTCCTGGCGGCGCATAGGGAGGAGCTGCAGGCGTTTGCGGATGTGGAGGCGGCGTTGATCGACCGCGTGCAGGCGCTGCTCGCGCGCACCGAACTCCGACTCCAAGTCCTGACCGACCGGGTGGATGCGCGTGCAGGCGCAAGCGGCGAATGACCGAGACGGGCAACATTGACCACAGCAGTGGCGTGGCGGTTGGCAGCAGCAGCCAGGCCAATAGCCAGTCGGTGCATGTGCATGTTATGGGCATTGAGCAGGAGCCGCGCACGCAGGCGGAGAAGATCAACGCCATGTGGAAGATTGTGTCAACTGATGTACTGGATCGGCGCGAACGGCAGCGCGAGGCCGATGTCTGGCGGCGCACGATGCAGTATTGGCTGATTGGTCTCACGTTGTTAACGCTGCTGAACACGGCCCTGATTGTGGTGCGCTGGTGAGTCGCGCCGAAATCATCACGATTGGCCTGATTGTGGCGTTGGGTGGGAGTATCCTCGGCGCATGTGGCGTGCTGGTGTGGCGACTGACGACGTAGGAGAGGAGTATCGTCCATGGAAATGGCAAACATCCCCAATGACGCACGGTTTGTTGCGGTGGTGAATGCTGCGACTGATGTCGTGCTGTACAACCGGGAGGGCGAGGCGATGACGGTGCCCGCCAGCAAGGAAGGCTACTGGCTCACGCGTGGCTTTCGGCGTACGGTGCGCGATATCGCCGAACTGTTGAGCGAGGTGCACGCGCTCGCCGCCGCCGTTGACGATCCGTGGGTTGCCTATGCGGCCGCCTGTCAGGCATCCGGCTTTATTGATGGCAACGCCCAGGAGGTTGCCATTCACGCATTGCAGTTGCTCAGCGACGCGTGTAACAATCTCCACTTGGCGCTGCATAGCGCCTATCGCACACGAGGAGCGGACGAATGATTGTCGGCATTGATCGCGATCTCGGCAGAATCAATCTGCCCTTTCTGGACCGACTGATCAGTTACCCTGGTCGGCCGGCCCGCCGCGCCGTGTCGGGGGAGTTTGGCATTTTTGTGACGAAGCAACAGCGCCCGCGTATCGTGGACTACATCCGCCAGCTGGTCAACGGCGTGGAAACACTCGTCCCCGTCATTACCGGCTACGACACCATCTGGACCTCGATTACGCACAACGAGCGGGTGGATGCCGGTGCGCTCTACCAGGCGAATCAGGTGTTTGCCGGGGGCTCGACCCCCACCGCGCCGAGTGCGACCGTGTATTTTAACGTCATCGCCATCGCCAGCGCTGCACTCACCAAGGCCAAGACGGATGCGAGTTTGGGTATCGTGACGGCCAATGTAACGACCAACGAGTATACGACCATCGGCCTGTCGCGCGCCACCGCAACCACGCCGATAGGTGGCGATTACACCGCACCATCATCGCTCGGCGGCACCTTTAGCCAGCTTGTGACCAAGATCATGACCGTCTCGGGTGCAGGTGGCACGGCGTATGGTGCGGGGATCTTTAATTCCACGACCGTCTCTGGATCGAAGTTGTATGTTGAAGACAACTACAGTTCGACGGCGGTGTTGGTGTCTGGTGATACACTGACGACCAACGCCACAATCAGCAACTAGAGGCACCTATGGCCGCAACCATCAAACAACAGATCTACCAAACCTTGGTTACGACGACCATCACGCTCAACAGTTTGACCAACAACAGCTATGTGACCGGCTCTGCTGCCGGGGCTGACGCAACCGCTGCGGAGATCTGGGGCGATTGGGTTTTGACGTTGGGGAGTTTGACCCCGACCGGCACCCCGGTGGTCAAGCTGTGGTTGGCGCGTGCGCCCGATGGCACGGTGTACGAAGATATTCCCAGTCCACCGGCATTTGACGCGTTTGCAGGCGCGTTCTCGTTGACAACCGGAGCAGGTGTCAAGGTTGCGGTGCTGCGGGACCGACGCCTGCCCCCCGGTCTGTTCAGACCCGTGGTCCAAAACGTGAGCGGGGTGACGTTTGCGGGATCGGGCAATAGTTTGACCTTCCGTCCGCATAGCATGCAAAGCGTGTAGTCGATGCTGTTTCCGCGCTCGCCATTCGAGCAAATCCCCTCGCTGGCCGTCGATTTCGACGCGGCGAGCGAGTCGTACTCGTTTGGCGATCTGGCGACCGTGCCAAGCTCCGACGTGGATTTCACGATCGAGACGTGGAATTACTTCACGTCGCTCGCGGGCTTTAAAGAATATGTGGGCAAGGCGACCAGTACCACCGGGTGGTATCTGCTGGTCGCCTTTGGCGGCGGCACCAACTTTCAAATCGCCTTTGACGACGCCCGCGTGGCCTCGCTTGGCAATACGCAAGTTGTCAACGTGTGGACGTATCATTGCTTTGTCCACAATGCCAGCGCCAACACGGTCCAAGGCTATTACGCCAGCGAAGGCGGCACCCTCACCACCGGCACGCTCACCAGCGCGATTGCGGGTCCGACCGCCTCCACGGCAGCAATGCGCATCGGGAGCCAAGATGCGTTTCCGACCGACGGCGGCATTGTGCGACTTGCGGTGGTGCGGGTGTGGCGAGCCGCACGCAGCGAAAGCGAGCTCCTGGCCATCTGGAACAAGCGCTTTCTGCCGAATGATGCGCCCTATCCGGATCTGGCATTTGTGTGGGATGCCAATCTCGATGCGGGGATTGCGCCGCTGGATCACATAACCCAGACCGTTGGCACGTTGATCGGCAGTCCGACGATCTATTTTCAAGGCCCCGCGCTTGATTGGATTGTGCAACTCCCAGAATGGCTGATTGAGGCGGCGGCGGGCGGAACCGCCTTCACGCGGACACTGAGTAGTTCCATCGCCAACACCGTGGCGCTTGCCCGTGCGGCGACGAATACGCGGCCTGTCACGAGTTCGATTGCGCACACGGCAACCGTTGCACGAGCGGCAGCAAATACGAGAGCGATCAGTAGCTCAGTCGCGAACACGGCGACGGTCGCCAGACGCATTGGCTTCGTTCGCGGCCTGAGTAGCGCGATTGCTCATTCGGCAACCGTGTCTCGGGTTGGAGCATTCGCCAGGAGTATCAGTAGCGCAATCGCGAGTAGTGCCGTTGTTTCCCGGACAGGTGTGTTTGTTCGTAGCCTGAGCAGTACGATTGCGAGTAGCGCAGCATTCACACGCACGATCAACGGCGGATCGACGGCCTATACCCGCACAATTGCCAGTTCGATTGGCCACGCAGTTACGATAGCGCGGCAGGTAACGAATACACGGGGTCTGAGTAGTACGATTGCGAACGCTGCAACGATTGCCAGGGCTGGATCGTTCGTTCGTAGCCTGAGCAGTACGATTGCGAGTAGCGCAGTCATCAGTCGCACCGCAAGCCGCACGCGATCCATTGCGAGCAGCAGTGCGAGTAGTGCCGTGGTCAGTCGCGTGGGGGCGTTTGGGCGGTCAATCACCAGCGTGATTACGTTTTTGGCGACTCTGGTTCGCGGCAATGGGGCGACCGATGCACGCTATTTCCTGCCTGCCTACGCGCAAGGATTTCACCTTGCCCAGGCACCGACCGCACCCATGACGCCCGCGGCCACGTCCGCCATACGGCAACCACCGATGACGCCAACGCGGGATTTGGCCGCTGCCCAACGGCGCTATCTGGAGATCGTATGAGCGATACCACCGATAATCCGTACTTTTTGCTTCCCCCCGGCGCGGTCAAGCGCTTTGGGGTTGATTTGCAGCGCCTGCTGAGCACCGCGCCGACGACCACGATCACCAGTGCCACCGCCGTTATTACGCGAGATGGCGTGGTGGATACCGGGATTAGTGCCGGATCGAATGTGAGCAGTGGCCAGCAAACGAGCTTTTTGTTTAGCGGGGTCGCGATTGCCGAACTCGGCATGACCTGGACGGTTGATATTGCGATGGTGCTCTCCAACGGAGAGACGGATGTGCGGACGATCTACCTGCAGGCCGCGAGGGTGTCGTAATGGAGACGGAGACCGGTGGCCGGGACGATCTCCCTGCAGGCCGCGCGCAGCGCATGCGGATACGCGCGCCGCTGCGCATCAGCTTCTTCGGCGGCGGCTCCGATCTGCCGATGTATCGCGAGCTCACCGGCTCGGGCGGGTGCGTGTTGAGTTGCACGATTGATCACGCGGTTACCGTACGCACGCCTGCGGCGCAACGCGGATGTGCGTACGATGTCTCCAGCGCTGTTCCGCCTGGCTCCGGTCTCGGCGGCAGCGGAGCGCTGCATGTTGCACAGGCACTCCACGACCGCCCGCGTCTCTCGGGACATGCGCTGTTCCATGACGCCTGGCACCGAGAAACCGCGATGAACCGCTATTCCGGCTGGCAAGATGTGGCGGCCGCAACATTCGGCGGCCTGAACCGCTATACGTACGCGGATGACGTGCGCGTGGAATCCATTCCCATTCCGCCTGACCTCCACGGTCGTCTGCTCTTGTTTGGCACGGGCATCACCCGCGCGTCTCGCGACCCGCTCGCACAACAGGCGCATGCCATGGCCGGGCTGCTGGACACCATGCGAGACCAGGTGGTCTGCGTGGATGCGGCTGCGGAGGCGTGCCAACACCACCGGATGGCGACGTTCGGCGGACTCTTGCACGCGACCTGGGAACGCAAACGCACGCTGCCCGGCGTCACGAACGTGCGCATTGACGCGGCCTATGCGGCCGCGCGCAACGCCGGGGCGCTCGGCGGCAAACTTTGCGGAGCAGGCGGGGGTGGCTATCTGCTGTTGTTCGTGGAACCTGATGCACAGACGTCGGTGCGGCAGGCGCTGGCGGCATGTGCCATGCCCGAGTTGGTGTTTCGCCTGACGACGGACGGGGCACAGGTCGTACGCGACGACGTGGTGGGATAATGCGCAATGCCATTTGAAAAAGGACAATCCGGGAATCCGGGAGGCCGACCGCCAAAAATTGTTGAAGATGCCAAGCAAAGCGTCCTGCTTGCATTGTTCGATGCATGCGCCGAACGGTCGGTGGTGGCGAATATGATCCGCATTGCGAAAAGCCGCATTGCGCCGAACGCGGTCCCCGCGGCAATCTGGCTGTGGGATCGAAAATACGGCAAGGTCAAAGACCAGGTGGAACAGTCGGGTGGACTGACCATACGGGTGGTGTATGTCGATGAGTCGCCAGTTGACGAATGAACGTACGGTGCGCTTACCACGCCCGCATCCCGGCCAGCGCAGCATTCTGCGTGCGGCGCGGCGCTTTAACGTGGTGTGCTGCGGACGGCGGTGGGGAAAAACCACGCTGGCACTGAATCTGCTGATGCAACCTGCGCTTGACGGCTATCCCGTTGCCTACTTCGCTCCAACGTATAAAATGCTGATTGCGTTTTGGCGCACCGTGCGGGAAATCGCCGACCCCGTGACGCATCGCGTCTCAGACCAAGAGCGTCGTATCGAACTTATTACCGGCGGCATTATTGAGATGTGGAGTTTGACTCAGCCAAACGTGGCGCGTGGTCGTAAGTATCGACGCGCCGTCCTGGATGAGGCGGCGATGGTTGATCGGTTGCTTGCTGCGTGGCAACAGGTGATTCGCCCCACGCTGGCCGATTTGCAAGGCGATGCGTGGTTTTTGAGTACGCCGCTTGGTGATAGCGATTTTCAAGAGTTGTTTGCCTACGGCCACACCCTGCCCGACTGGCATGCGTGGCAGCGCCCGACGCACGATAACCCATTCATTGCTCCGGCAGAAATTCGCGCCATGGAGCGTGACATGCCGACGGATGTCTACAATCAAGAGGTACTCGCGCAATTCACCACGCTTTCCGCGCAACAGTTTTTGCCGAGCATGACCTTGTGGGATGCCTGCCAGGCACCGCCGACGCCAATCAATGCGCGTGAGCCGCTGGTGTGCGCATTGGATGCGGGAGTGGATAGCGACACCTTTGGACTTGTTGGGGTGGGCAAAGGTCTGACGGTGCGTTTGATTATGAACTGGGTTCCCACCGGGGACCCGCTGGACTATCGGATCATCGAAGCGGAGATCCGCGCGATGCTCACGCGCGTCAACGTTATCCAGATTGCCTACGACCCGTATCAGGCGCACTACTTGGCGCAGCGGCTCAGTGATACGGTGTGGTGTCAGCCGTTTGGGCAGGGCGGGGATCGCTTGGAGGCTGATCGCCTCCTGCTTGATACGATCATGCAACGCGGGATTGCGCACGATGGCAACGAGCAACTCCGGGCGCATCTGTCACATGCCGACCGGCAGATGGATGCCGATGGTCGGCGCTTACGGATCGTCAAACGCGCACCGAACAAAAAAATTGACCTGGCCGTCTGCCTGTCGATGGCCTGTTACCGCGCCGTAACGGAGTTCCAATTATGACTGAGTTTGATCCCAACCGCAACGGCTCGGTGACCAAGGCCGATGTGCAACCAAAAAGCATTGGCAGCCCGATCTGGTTTAGCGTCGATCCGGGGATGTGGGCACCGAGTCTGAGCGGCGCGAAGAAGGGCTTACCTGCCTGGTGGAGCCCGCTGCGTGATTCGGTGCTGCGGTCAACGTTGCACGTTGAGGACATGTGGTCCAGCGCCATTGCCAAGGCGACCACCAAGCAAGCGGCGCTCGGATTTACGGTGACTGATAGCACCGAGAGCGACCTGCGGATGGAGCGCGCCCAGCGCACGCTGTTGTTTTTCGATGGCGCGTGGACGATTGGGCTGCAAAAACATGTGCAGGATTATCTCTTGTGTGACAACGGCGCGTTTATCGAGGTGGAGCGCGTCAGCCGTGCGCCGTGGAGTCGCGTGCGCGCGTTGTGGCATCTCGATAGCGCCTGGTGCCGCCGCACCGGCAATGCGGACTATCCGGTCGTGTACACGGATGCGCGGGGCGAGATGCACCTGCTGCGCTATGATCAGGTCATCCATATGGCCGATCAACCATCGCCGCACCGCCAAGCGTATGGCCTCGGCTTGTGCGCCGCCTCGCGTGCCTGGACAACCATTATCAAGCTCGCGGCGATAGAAACCTACTTCGCCGAGAAGATTACGGGCAATCGCGCACTGGCCATTCATTTCGTGAACGGCATTAGTCAGGATCAGTTGGATGACATTAGCACATCGGCGGATGAGAGCCAGGCGCGCAAAGGATTCGTCGTCTACAAAGGCAGCATCATCGTTCCGTTACGCGCGATGAGCGTGAGCCCGGACGTCGTGACGATTGACCTGGCCAGTATCCCGGACGGGTTTAACGTGGAGCAAGAGCGCAAGGACGCCTATCTGCGCTATGCCAATGCCATTGGCATACCGGTGCAGGACATTCAGCCGCTTTCCGGCCAGGGCATTGGTACCGGCACGCAATCGGTCGTGCTGGCAGAGGAGGCCGAAGGGTACGGGCTGGCCAGCTGGCGGCGCACGCTGATGCACTATCTCAATAGCTGGGTGCTGCCACGCAAGATGCAGTTCGCCTGGACCAACTTAAACGATAGTCGGGAACGGCAGCAGAAGGCGCTGGCGGATAAGACGCGCATTGACGGGTTGGCGGCGGCGGTTGCGGCAGGAGCGTTATCCGGCGCGCAGATGACGAACATCATGGCCGATGAGAATATTATCCCGAAAGCCTTGGTGCAACAGGATCTGACCCCCGGCGGCGCGTTAGGCGATAACGAAAAGCCGAGCGATGCGCTCGCCGCACCGACCACCAAGGCCAGCGCCCGGAGCCTGGTTGATCAGGAGTGGGATGCGGCCATGGCGTGGGCGGAGGAGGCACAGGAGTAAACAATCGTGACGACCAATGTTGCCAAACTGCAAGCCCTGGCGGCGGAACGCATCGGCGCCGTCACGCAGCGCATGACCGCAGGAGCGCTGCCGCCTGCGGAATGGGCACGCGAGATGGAGCGCACGATAGCCCGCGCCCATACGTCTGCTGCGATTGGCGGCATTGCGGACCGCACCACGACGCGCCCCGGGAGTGGCCTGATAACGCCGCGTACCCTGAGCCGCACGGAACGGGCGGGCATTGACCGCGCCGTGGCCGCCCAACGCCCGTACCTGCGTGGTTTTGTGGACGCTCTTCGCGGGGGCACGTTGAGCGACGCGCAGATCCAGACGCGGGCCGATCGGTATGCGGGCCCCGTACGCGCAACGTATAGCAATGCGCGTTGGGCCGATGTCCACCTCCCGGCACACCCGGCCGATGGCAGTACGGCGTGTTTGGCGTGGTGCAGGTGTGCATGGGCCCAGCGCGATGATGGCTACTACTGGGAGTTGGGGACGGGCGAACATTGTCCCGACTGTGCCAGTCGGGCCAGCCAGTGGGCACCATGGAGGGCCGCATGATCACCATCAAGGTCAGCAAAGCGACCGCAGATCAGGCGGGGTTAAACCCGATCAAGCACCGGCAGGCCATTGAGACGGCACGCGGGATCGCGGCGGCGGCGGCGTTGCAATCGCTCCAGAGCGCCACCAGCGCCTGGACGCACCCACCCGTGTTCACCATTGCGACTCAGGATGACGCAACCACGGTCACCACCGAGCATGCGGTGTTTTTTTACCAGGACCAGGGCACCAAGCCGCATGTCATTCGTCCTCGGACGAAACGCGCCTTAGCATGGCCGGGCGGGGCGCATCCGGTGAAACGGGTCAATCATCCGGGCACCACGGCAATGCACTATACTGCGCGCGCCAATGCCGTTGCGCAGTCCGTGCTGCGCGATGAGACCACCCGCCAGATCGCGCTCGTGCGGGGGGGCGGCGTGCGTGGAGCAGCGCGGGCCGTATGGGAATGGGCCGCCCGCCAGATCGCGCGTGTGCGGGGTGGGGGATGACGCGCAGTACGCCACCATTCCTCCCGCTTCGTGCGCTCCTGGCCGCGTATGGCGGGCCACCACGCCCGCGTCCGCCGGGGCGTGACGCACTGTGCTATACTACTCGCGTATGAATCCGAGGTGTGATTGTATGCATCCATTTCGTCGCAAACGCACAAAAGCCAACTATGCCGCGCGCGCGGGTGAGACGATTGCGGGCAATCTGACGCGTGGCGCTACTGGCCAATTTGCCCGCGGCGGAGGTGGCACCACGGCCCCGGCAGTGCCAACCGACCGCCAGGCCCGTACGGCCCAACGCGTCCAGGATCGCGCGCGCGCGGGGAAAACGGAAGCCGACCTGCGGGCAAAAGAGGATGCCGCCCTTGCGGCGGCGAAGCCAGGCAAGGCGCGCACCATGGTGCGCATGCAGATTGCGTCCGCCCGCCGGGAGCGTGCCACTATCGCCCGGCAAGCGCGGGCGGATCAGGCCGTGGCCGATGCCACCGCTCCCACGGCCGCACGACCAAAAAAAGAGGAAACTCCCAAAAAAGGCGGCGGCGGCGGCGGCGGCAAAAACGCGACGCCTGATCCCAAGGACGCGGCGGCCCAACGAAAAAAAGAAACCCGCAACGCGATCAAGCAACACATGGCCGACCGCGATATTGGATTAGCACCGCGCGACTTTGATGCGCTCACATCCTTTGCCGATGGCGAGTCGCTCGATCCGCAGGCCGCGCAATCGTTCGGTCGGATGGGACTGGTGGAGGGGAGCCCACCGCGCCTGAGCATCCACGGGCGCACGGCCATGGCCGCCATTGATCGCGGCAATATCCGCGCTGCCGTGGATGCAATTGGCACCGGCACGCAGCGCACCAACGCGACGCCTGATCCCAAGGACGGGATCGGAAGCAAATCGTTTGCCGTGTTTAAAAATAGCGACCAGCAGGATCGCTGGCTGGCCATCACGACCACCGCCTATCAGGATCAGGAAGGCGAGTACATCAGCCGGCAGGCAATCGTGGGCGCAGTCGCCCACGGGGATCGCACCGGCCAGCGCGGCACGTTGCGCTATTGGCATGTGCCCCACGTCGAGCTTGGCGATTGCGACTTCCAAGCCGCGACCGCGGAAAACCGGCTCCTGATTGAGTCCGGCACGTTTCGCAGCAAAGCCGCTGCCGAGATCGGGAGCCGAATGGCGGCGGCGGGCTGGCAGATGTCACCGGGCTTTCTGCATCCGCCGACCGAACCTGCGCACCACACCTATCGCGCCATGCTGCTCTTTGAGCGTTCGCTGTGCCCGCCCGGACAAGCGAGCAATCCGTATACCGCATTTGTAACCAAGGAGATCCGACCGACCATGCACGATGACAAAATGAAGGCACTGCAAGCGCTGACCGCTGACAACCCCGCCTTGCTGGCGGCGCTGTTGGCACAGGCAACCAACGCCGATCAGACGGCCCAGGATGCCGGAGCCAGCTACAAAGACGCCCCGATCTGGGCCCAGGCGCTGGCGGCCCGGATGGATGCGCTGGAAGCCACCAAGGCTGCGCCGCCAATGGACATGGCCGCTGCGGTGGCGGATGACCTGGCGATGGAGCCGCAGGACGACCCCGCCGAATCCGTCGATGACGGACCGCTGTTGGGCGAAGCCGATCTGGCGGCGATTGCGCAAGCGGTGCTCGCAGCGCTTGCCCCAACGCTTGATCTCGAAAAGAAGATGCGTGGGCATCTGGATGAAATGAAAGGGATGGTCGGCGGTGGCATGGCCGCCAAGGATGCCACCATTGCCGCGCTGGATCAGCGGCTGGCAGCGCTGGAAGGCGATAGCCCGGCAGCGGCGGGCTATCGCGCGAGCACCGATCCATCAACCGCCCTGCCCGCCAACGTGGCCGCCCAGTTTAAGGCGACCCCGCATCTTACCACCCCGAACGGCGCGAGCCCCGATCCCGTTGGGGTATTCCTGAGTCACTTTCTTGGAGGAACGCATTCATGACGGACATTTCGCCTGCGGCACTTGCCGCCGCCCAGCAAATTTTGCTGGCGCATTTCATGACCACCAAGGCACTTCCCTCAACCACCGGCACGCTGACCTACGGGCATGGCCCCGGTGGCCTGTTTTCCGATCCTGCGCTTGAGCGACCGCTGTTTAGTGCGCTCATGCTTCCGCGGCAGGGCCTGCTCAGTCGCCTGCCGGTGCATGAGAATCGCTTTGCCAATCCGCTGTATGGCATCGTGACGGGGGTTACGGCCACCAGCGATACGGCAAGCCCGGCAGAAGCCACAATGGGCCCCTGTGACGATCCGCCGGTGGCCGGGCTGATGAAGCTGTGTGAGCAAACCGTCTATTTTGGCCGCCAGAGCCGCATGACTCGGGTGTTCGATCTGGATCGCATGGGGTTGCTCACGCATCGCGGCGAGCATACCGACTTCCAACTGATGAACAACCCGCTGAGCGTTGCGGGTACCGGCACCAACGCCCCCACGATCCCCGGCATGGGGGCCAACGCGGCGCTGAACACGGAAGTGGGTAAGGCGTTGTTCGAGTTTGGCACGGCGTGGAGTCGCGACTTTGCCGCCGAGGTCTATACCGGCAACCCGACCAGCAACTCCCCAGCCGGTGGCCGCAAGTTTTTTCGGGGCTTTGACCTGTTGATCAACACCGGGTACAAAGACGCAATCACGGGGGTGGCCTGTGCTGCCGCTGACTCGCTGGTGCGCAGCGCGGGAAACATCAACGTGTCGAGTGACACCAACGGCGCGCGCACGATCTACCGCAACATCACCGATATTTTTCGGCAGTTGCAGTTCAACGCCCGCTCGATGGGCTTTGCGCAGGTCAAATGGGTCATCGCGATGCGGGCGACCCTGTTTTACGAGTTGACCGAGATCTGGCCGATTGCCTATGCGACAACGCGGGGTCTGGCCTTTACCAGCGCGGGGACGCCGATCAGCTCGTCGTTCGAGTCGCTCAACAAAATGCGCGATGACATGCGTGGTGACTACTATGGGTATACCGGTCAGTATCTCATGATTGATGGGCAACAGGTAGAAGTGGTGCTGGATGATGCGATTGCCGAGACCAACGTGGGCAGCGGCACCTATTCCAGCGGCATGTATTTTGTGCCATTGACCGCCAACGGCAGCGAAGTCACGAGCCTTGAATACCTGCCGTACACCGGCGATCACTCGTTTATGGAGGCCGCTGCGGCATTCAACGTCGGGGCGTACTACAACACATCCGACAACGGACGGTTCGCGTGGCACTTTAAGCCACCAACAAACTTTTGTGTGCAATTCCTAGCCAAGACGGAGCCGCGCATTGTCCTGCGCACGCCGTATTTGGCGGCGCGCTACACGACGATACGCTATACGCCAATCTCGCACGAGCGCGACTGGAACACCAGCGGTACCTACTACGTCAACGGCGGACAAACGAGTTACAACGGCTACGGCCCCTCGTACTATACGCCAACCTCATAACCAGGCGGGGGTGGTTTTTCGACCGTGCGGAGCTAGGGTCGCTCCTGAACAGCATATCTCCGGGTGCTGCTCCGCACGATCCCGCCGGAACTGGATGAACGGAGCGCTCATGCTCACCGGGTCCATCTTGATCACGGGCAATGGCACGTTGACGCACGCGATCTTGCGGCAGGCACGCGACGACCACTGGGCCGCCACGTTTACTATCTTGAGCCGCAACGAGAGCCGACTTGCGACCACCCGCCGCGCATGGCAGGTGCGCACCATCTGCGGCGATGTGCGCGACCGGATTGCCGTGCATGCCGCCGTTGCGGGCCATACGACCGTCATCCATACGGCCGCGATGAAACGTATCCCGGAATGTGAGCAGCAGCCGATGGAGTGTATCGCCACGAATGTCCTGGGATCGGCGCATGTTGCCGACGCCTGCCGCGCGCATGGCGTCGCCTTGGCGTTGGCGATTGGAACCGACAAGGCCTGTCGCGCGGCAACCGCCTATGGCGCCTCGAAACTGATGATGGAGGCCATCTGGCGGCAGCAGCCGCCGAGTGCCACCCGCTTTGTCGCCGTGCGCTATGGCAATGTGGTCGCCTCAAATGGATCAGTCATCCCCATTTGGCGCGCGCAACACCACCGTGGCCAACATTTGACGATTACCGACATGCGGATGACGCGTTTTTGGATGAGCCCTGCCGACGCCGTACGCCTGATTGTGCAGGCCAGCGCGGGGCAGGATGGCGAGGTGTGGATCCCCAAAATGGGCAGCTTGCCGATTGCGCGCATGGCCGAGCTGATCTGTCCTGGTGCCACGCTCCGCGAATGCGGGCTGCGCAGTACCGAGAAGTTGCACGAGGAGTTGGTGGCGAGCGATGAACCGGCGGACGAAACGCCCGATCATTTCATTGTGCGATCATCGGGCACGCGGGATCACACGTATGCGAGCAACACCTGCCCCCCGTTGCGTGCGGATGCATTTCTGGCGATGGTTCAGGACGCCGAGCGATTGGAGGCAGGCGGATGACACTGCCAATTGTGCTTATCCTCCAAACGTTTAAGCGCACCGAGACCGCGTTGGCCACGATTGCCGCCGCACGCCAGTATCTCCGCTATGCCGGAGACCTGGCCTGGTACGTTGCGGATGATGGCAGTCCACGCGATCACGTTGACGCGCTCCTGACCGCGCTGGATGATCAGATCGTGATCGGCTCCCACCGCGAGCGGCGCGGCTACGGAGCCAACGCCAATGCCGCGTGGGGAGCTGCTGATGCGATCAGCCCGCTCACGTTTTGGCTGGAAGATGATTGGGAACTTCGCGCGCCGTTTGACCTCACGTCCTACGCGCAGGCGCTGGACGATCCGGAGATCGGCATGGTGCGCTTGGGCTATCTCAATCGTGGCATTGTCGGGTCAACGGTTGCCGCCGCCAATCGCTTGTACTGGCGGCTGTATCACGAGCCGGCCGAGAGCAACGAATTGGTCTTCACCGGGCATCCCTCGCTGCGCCACACCCGCTACCGCGATGCCTACGGCTGGTATTCCGACAACCTCGGACCGGGCGACACCGAACTGGCCTATGCCTATCGGTACCGCACGCGCAATACCGGCGCGCCGTGGATCGTCTGGCCGGCCTCTTTGTCCGAATGGGGACCGTTTGCGCATATTGGCACGGTCAAGACGGAGACACTCCTGTGAGTTACGGTGCGCCGTCGCCAACCGACATTGCCCGCCGCCGCGCGGAACTTGCGCCGTTTGACGGGTGGAATGAGCGTGCGTTTGCGCAGCTGGTGGCCTGGCAAGGTGTGCCCGAATCGTACCTGGATGTCGGCAGCGGCACCGGCGCGATGGTCAACATGGCACACAAAATGGGCATTGACGCACGGGGCGTTGACCTGATCAACGGACCGGAGCATTGGTTTGTGACGCACGATCTGACGACGCCGCTTGACCTCAAGCTGACCGTGGCACTCATGACCTGCGTGGAAGTGGCCGAACACCTCCCCGCGGACGCCGCACCCGTGTTGATTGCCTCCCTTGCGCGCCATCTGCGGACGGGCGGACGGATCGTGTTCAGCGCCGCGCCGCCAGGACAAGCAGGCGAGCATCATATCAACTGTCAACCGGCGAGCTATTGGCGCAGCCTGTTTGCCGCGTACGGCATCAGCTATCGGGAGGACGATACGCGCCAACTGTCGCACCTCTTCGGCTATGTTACCGGCCCATCCAGCCATTGGCTGGCCGCGAATGTGCAGGTGTTCGACCGATGAACGTCCACATGAGTCCGATGTATACCGGCACCGATCAGGCCGATGGCGGAATACGGCGTGTGGTGGAGGCGCTGGTGCGCTATCTGCCCGAGTTTGGCGTCGAGATCGTCAACGACCCGCAATCGGCCGATCTGTGTGCGGTGCATGGCACGCTCATTCCGCCGCGGGTCGATTGTCCGATGGTCAATCACAATCACGGCCTGTATTGGCGCGAGTACGCGTGGCCGCGCTGGGCCGATGGCGCAAACCGATCCGTGATTGACCGCATGCTGACGGCTGATGCTGTGACCGCACCCTCAGAATGGGTGGCAAATGCCATTCGGCGCGGCAGTCTGCTGCATCCTGAGGTGATTTATCATGGAGTGGAGAGCGATGACTGGACGCCAGAAGACACACGCGGCTATGTGTTGTGGAATAAGGCGCGCGCGGATGCGGTCAGCGACCCGGAGGCGGTTGGTGAACTCGCAACCCGATTGCCCGCGGTGCCGTTTGTCTCCACGTTCGGCGCACCGCATGACAACATCCAATTGCTGGGGGCGATCCCGGTTGCGCAGATGCGTCACATGGTCGCCCAAGCGGGCGTGTATTTGGCGACCGTGCGGGAGACGTTTGGCATTGGCACCTTAGAGGCGTTAGCCTGCGGCGTGCCGGTGGTTGGCTGGCGGTTTGGCGGCCAAGTGGAGATCATTCGCGAGGGCGAAACCGGCTATCTGGTGGAGTTTGGGGATTACGATGGCTTGGCCGCCGCAATTGAGCGCGCGCGCGCAGATCGTGCGCGGCTCTCTGCCAATGCCCGCGCGGACGCCATCGCCCGGTGGGGGTGGCGGCCACGGATCGCGCAGTATGCCGATCTGTATCAGCGGGTGCTGACCGCTGACCGCGCCCCGCGAAAACGAACCAGCGTCGTGATTACCGCGCACAATTTGAACCGCTACCTCCCTGACGCCGTGGCGTCCGCCGTCGATCAAGCCGATGAGGTGCTGGTCGTTGACGATTGCGGCGAACAAGTTGCGCAGGATGTGCTGCGCGATTGGCCAACCGTTTCGGTGCATCGCCAGCCGATTCAGGGCGGGCTGTCGGCCGCGCGCAACGCCGGGGCCGCGCTGGCCACCGGCACCTACCTGCTGTTTTTGGATGCCGATGATATGCTCGCACCGGGAGCGTTGGCGCGGCTGTCGGAGGCACTCGATACGCATCGCGATCTCCATATTGCGGCGGGCGCACTGGACATTGTGGGTGAGGATGGCCGCAATGCCCGCCGCAATCCCTGGCCGCATGGGATTGCGTGGTACAAACAGATTGCGCACTTAAATCAGTTGCACTATGCGGCGCTTTGGCGACGAAGCGCGTTTGACCGCACCGGCGGGTATCGCGCACGCCATTGGCGTGCGGAGGATGCCAGCCTGTGGACACGCGCCATGTCGTTTGGACTACGCGCGGCACAGGTTACCGATCACGCCACGCTGATCTACCGCATGCGCCAGGACAGCAAAAGCCAAACAGAAGCCCGCGCCTATGCGGATCGGGACGGTGATTGGACCCGCGATTATCCGTGGTCGCTTGGCGATGGCACGGGTCCCGGTGGCGTCGTTGCGGTGGAACGTCAGCAGCAGCCGATTCCCTGGTGCGTGCCGTTTGCCGCGCCGGGGGGCAGTCCCGGCAACCGCGCCTGGCCGGTGCCGCATCATCAGGAGCCCGCGGTCAGTGTGATTATCCCGGTCGGGCCGGGGCATGCCGCATGCCTGATTGACGCACTCGATAGCCTGATCGCGCAAACCGTTGACCGCTGGGAGTGTGTGGTGATCAACGACACCGGCGCGCCGTTGGTGCTGCCGGGACATGGGTGGGCGCGCATCATCGCCACCGACCGGATTGGCGCCGGGGCCGCGCGCAATCGGGGCGCGCAGGACAGCAACGCGCCGTTGGTGCTGTTTTTGGATGCTGATGACATGCTCACCCCAACCGCGCTGTATACGGTACTGACGCGCTACGCGGTCGGTGATGTGGCGTTTGTGTATGGCGATTGCGCGGTGGTTGACGACAAGATGGATCAACCCATCGATTACCTCCCGGCTGCTGAGTTTAGCGCCGAACATTGGCTGGAGCGCGCGCGGCAGCGCGCGCCGTTGGGCTTGCCGGCCGTAACCATGCTCGTGGCGCGTCAGGCGTTTTTGGAAAGTGGCGGGTTTGATCCCACGCTGATCGCGTGGGAAGATGGCGATCTCTACTTAAAACTCTGCCATCAGGGCTATCTCGGGGCGCGGGTTGCCGCCACCATCCTGCACTACCGGATTACCACCGGCACCCGCCGCAACGCGGGCGAAGCGCAGGCCGATCACCTCCGGGCACTGCTGGCAACACGCTATAAAGGAGCGGATACCATGGCGCGCAAGGGATCATGTTGTGGCGGCATGGCGCTGCCCGTGGCGCGCGCATTTGACGCCACCCAACCGCCACCCCATCCGGATGCGCCAATCAGCCTCGAAAACCTCCCGCGCAGCGGGAGTGTCGAGATGGCCTACATTGGCGACCAGCAAGGCGAGCATTCGGTGCTCGGTCGGCCGAGTCTCCGCACCTATCGGGTGGGAAACAATCCGTTTCACAAGTTTTTTCAGGCCGATGCGCAAGATGTCCCGTGGTTGATGGCACTCGGGACGTTTGCACTGGTGCGGCCACGATGATAGCGCTGCTGCTCGCCATCCTGACCTGCTCCCGATTGGCACATATGGCGGCCTACGAAGATGGACCGTTTGATCTGTGTACGCGCATCCGCAATCTGCGGCTGACCGATGATTGGATCGGGCGCGGGCTGCGCTGCCCGTTGTGTATCGGCGTTTGGCTGGCGTTGCCGTTGGCGTGGGCGGTCGCCCCGCCCGGCCAGATCTGGTTGTATTGGGGCGGGATAGCAGGCGCGCAAGCGCTGATGGAGCGCGTGCATGCGCGGTGATTGGCCAACAACCTCCCTCAGCTTGGAGGAGTGGCGACAGATCTTTGGCTGGCATCCGTATCACTTCTGGGGCATGGCGGATGGCGATGCGCTGGCCGTCACGGCGCAATGTGACAGCGTGGTCTACGGATACGCCTGGCAGGACACGCAGATCATCGGACGCTATGAGATTACCGAGGCGATTGCCCGCGCCGAACACCTCATGCGCCAAGAGTTGCGCTACCGCGTGGGACCAACGTATGCCGAGCAGGTCGTGGAGTGGCCACGCGACGGCGATCACCGCATGGCCCGCACCGGGTCGCTGGATGCGACGGGGCGCTGGCGGAGTGTGGATCTGCACGAAAGCGAGATCATTGCGATGGGGACGGAGGCGCGAACGCTGATCGGGACAAGCGCGGTCACCGTGCTTGATACCGATGGCGATGGCGTGATGGATCGGTTTCGTGCGACGATTGCGACCAGCATCACGGATACAACCGAGATTGCCGCTTATTTTACGGCGGCACATCGGCTGGATAGCGACCCGGTCTCCGAACGCTACCGTCTGCGACCGCTGGATGTGACGATCAGCGGGGGGGTCGCCACGCTGCGCGGCCCCGCGTGGTTACTGGTTGCGCCGATTCACTCGGAAGGCTTTCGCAACGCGCCGAAAAACCCGACGACCGCGGGCGTCCTGGTCGTTGCCATTGACATCTACCGTCGCTTTACCGACGCCAGTAGCACCGACGTCGCGAGTAGCCAGGCGGTGGTTACGTGGGAGACACGACCGTGCCATGGCTGGTGGTGCTGCTGTGGCGGCTGTCTGACCGCGTCCGGTGGCGGCAGTCCCGCCGACCCCGCCGCCACGGCACAGGCGGTGGCGCGCGCGGGTATCCGCAACGCCCGCCAGGGGAGCGTGTTCGCCGCCGCGTCAGCGTATGATCAATCCAGCGGGATCTGGAGCGCGCTGGATTGGTCGGTGTGTACCCCGCCCGACCGGTTGACCATCCGCTATCTGGCAGGCCAGGCACTGCGCGACTCGCGGATGGACAGCAGCCTCGCGCAGGTCGTTGCCCGGCTGGCCGCTGCCGAAATGGATCGCCCGATCTGCGCATGCGAGGTCGCGAACCGGGCGATTGCGCATTGGCAGCAGGATCTTGCGCTCAGTAGCGGCGCAAATAACGAAGCCTACCAAGTCAGTGCGGCGGATCTGACCAACCCATTCGGAACCCGACGCGGCCATGTGCAGGCATGGCGCTATGTGCATGCGCAGCAACGACTGCGCGGATCGATCGGCTAAAGGAGACCCCCCATGCCCGCATTAACCAAGGACGTGGTGCTGACGCAACAGCACATTCGCGGCTTTATCCAGTATGGCGGTGCGGCCCCCAACAACGAGGCGCAATACTACGGCGCCCGCAATCAGTATTTTTTCGTATCCGGAGTCGAAAATCCGGTCAAAGGCAGCATCAGCCCGATCAACGCACCGGATCCGTACCGACGCAAGCGCTACGAGCGCATTGGGCGCAGTGTCGATGCGCCGGACTTTGGCACCTATACGCTCAGTGTGGCCGAGAAACACGGCACCGTCCCACGCGTCATGACCGACGTGGGCTGTCCGATCACGGTCTATCTGACCGCCGGGAGGTGTAAAAACCCGTCGGACCTCAACCGGGGCTATGAAAGCTGGGTGTACGTCCTCAGCAGCGGCGAAGTCACTGACCGATCGGTTGGGGATATGTTTGCGATGGATAGTGACGACGCACTCATGACCGAGCTGACGCTTTCCACCTACAGCCAGTATCCGGTGGGACCGCTGTTTTTGGGCGAGCAGGCCGCCACCACCGTCAATGCCAACGTGGTGGATGTGGTCTACGCCCCGCCGAATGATTGCGCGGGTTGCCAGATAGGCAACGAGCGCATCTACGCCATCTCAAATCCGATCGGCGGGTCGCCCGCCACGCAGGCGGAGGTGATCTACAGTGTCGATGGCGGCGCATGGACGGAGGTCAACATCACCGGATTGGGTGCGACGGTGGCGCCCAACGCCATCGAGATCGTGGGCGAATACCTGGTGGTGCTGAGCCGCGCAGCGGGCGCACACTACTATGCGCGCATCGATCCCGATACGGGTATCCCGGGGACGTGGGCAACCGTCACGAGCGGCTACAACGCCAGCGGCGGGCCGAATGATCTGTATGTGGTGAGCCCGTCCGAAATCTACATTGTCGGACAGGGGGGCTACATCTATCGCGCAACGGACATCACGGCGGGCGTGACGGTGGTGAGCGCCGCGGGCACCACCAGCCAACACCTGCAGCGCATCCACGGCACCGGCGAAACGCTGGTTGCCGTGGGCAACTTCGGCAACGTCCTTTTCAGCGCCGACGGTATGATTTGGGCGACCACAACGCAGTATCCGACGAGTCAGACCCTGCTGGCACTGTCGGTCAAATCAGAAAAGATCTGGTGGGTCGGCGCGGGCAACGGCAACCTGTGGTACACGGTCACGAGCGGAAAAACCTGGGTACAAGTTCCGATCCCGAGTGCCACGCAGGTCAACGATATTGTGTTCGCCACGGAAGAGGTCGGCTACGTCGCCTACGACACCGCCGGACCGCAGGGCAATTTGTTGTGTACCATTGATGGCGGAAACACATGGGCGGCGGCCACGCCCGCATCCGTCCCCGCACGGATTGGCTCGTCCATCCCGGTCTTTGATCGCGTGAACCGGATCGGCGTTCCCGGGGTCGCGACGGAGAGCGGCATCGCGGCCAACTTTTTGACGATTGCCGGATTAGCCGCTGATGGCTCCGATGGCGTGATTTACGTCGCCAACGCCAACCTCTTGTAAGGAGCGCACCATGACCACCGGCCGGAGCGGACACCCGAAACCGACGTACACGTTTACCAATGGCGTGACGGTGGTCCTAGAGCGTGTGGGACCACTCTTTGCCATGCCGATTC
>Ga0163147_10000868_pt1 | contig 47258 bp, 44 predicted proteins | sample OliLakLV19MP6G1_FD_148597 | JGI IMG/M metagenome (GOLD analysis project Ga0163147, IMG submission 148597) | Freshwater microbial mat bacterial communities from Lake Vanda, McMurdo Dry Valleys, Antarctica- Oligotrophic Lake LV.19.MP6.G1 | ecosystem: Environmental > Aquatic > Freshwater > Lake >... | reverse complement strand
GGTTCCCAGGAATCCTGAAGCACAAACACCGTTTCGTTACGAAACGGTGCGATTTCTGCTACAATCTCAAGGCTTGAGTGACCGAGTCTGCGACGCGCGTTTGTTGCGGGTCGCGGCGGGCACTCGAAAAAGGGTGCTGCGGGTTGGCGGCAAGACTTTTAAATGGGCGTATTGCCCATTTTTTGTTTGTGCCGCCGGTATTGAGGCGATGGCTATGGACGTATCAGCGCTGATTGAAAACACGGTCGAGGGATTGGGCTACGAGTTGGTCGAGCTCGAGCGTTCGCAGCGTGGGCGCTTGTTGCGTGTATTCATCGACTTGAAACCGGCTGGCGCGCCGCTTGTCGCCGCTCCCTCGAAACGCGATGCGCGTGCCATGATCAAGGTCGAGGATTGTGAAAAGGTGAGCCGGCAGTTGACCTACGCGATGACGGTCGAGAATATCGACTATGACCGTTTGGAAGTGTCGTCCCCGGGCCTGGATCGACCGCTCGGCAAGTCGGCTGATTTCGCCCGGTTCGCCGGCTGTGAGATCAATCTGAAGTTGCGCGCCCCCTTAGGCGGCGCGTTTGGTGTGCGCAAGAACTTCACCGGGATTGCGCGCTGTCTGGACGGCAAACCCGCGATTGAAATCGACGGGCAGATTATCGAGCTGGATTTCGCCGGGATTGACCGCGCGCGTCTGGTTCCGGTTATAGAGTTTTAGGGGGAAGTGCTTCATGAGCAAGGAAATCCTGATGCTGGCCGACGCGCTGGCGCGCGAAAAGAACGTGGCCAAGGACGTGGTGTTCACCGCGCTTGAGCAAGCCATCGCATCGGCCAGCAAGAAGCGCTTCAAGGGCGAGGCCGACGTGCGGGTGGCGATCGACCGCGAAACCGGCGAACACGAGGCGTTTCGTCGCTGGCAAGTGGTTTATGAGCCGGATTTGGAGAGCGAAGACAACCAGATCGGCATCACCGACGCCCGCGATGACGATCCCGAGGTGCAGATTGGCGACTTCATCGAGGAAGAGCTTGAGCCGATAGAGTTCGGTCGGATCGGGGCACAGGCAGCCAAGCAGACCATTTTGCAAAAGATCCGCGACGCCGAGCGCGACCAGATCCTCAATGATTTCCTTGATCGCAACGAAAAGCTAATCAACGGCACTGTCAAGCGCGTCGAGAATCACCGTGTGCTGATCGAGTCGGGCCGGGTCGAGGCGGCGCTGCCGCGCGACCAGATGATTCCGCGCGAAGCGTTTCGCGTCGGTGACCGCATTCGTGCCTATATTCACAAAATCGACCGTACGCAGCGCGGACCGGCGGTGATTGTCTCGCGCACCTCGCCGGAGTTCATCAAGGCCTTGTTCGAGCTCGAGGTGCCGGAGATCGAGGAAGGGCTGCTGGAGATCAAGTCGGCCGCGCGCGACCCCGGGGTGCGCGCCAAGATCGCGGTGTTCACCGCCGATCGGCGCATCGACCCGATCGGCACCTGTGTGGGCATGCGCGGTTCGCGCGTGCAGGCAGTGACCAATGAACTGGCCGGCGAGCGCGTCGACATCATCATCTGGTCGGCCGATCCCGCACAGTTCGTCATCGGCGCACTGGCGCCGGCGGCGGTGTCGTCGATTCTGGTCGATGAGGAAAAGCACAGCATGGATGTGGTGGTTGACGACGAAAATCTGGCGATCGCGATCGGCCGCGGCGGCCAGAACGTGCGCTTGGCCTCGGAACTTACCGGCTGGGAGATCAACCTGATGACCGTCGAGGAATCGCAGAAGAAGCACGTGGCCGAAACCACTGCGATTCGTGCGCTTTTCATCGACAAACTCGATGTCGACGAGGAAGTTGCCGACATTCTGATCGGCGAAGGATTCTCGACGCTCGAAGAAGTCGCGTATGTGCCGATCAATGAAATGCTCGAAATCGAGTCTTTTGACGAGGACACGGTCAACGAACTGCGCAATCGCGCACGCAATGCCCTGTTGACCGAGGCCATCGCCTCCGAGGAGTCCCTGGGCGGGGTCAGTGACGATCTGCTAGGGCTCGAAGGCGTGTCGCGCGAACTTGCGGCCAAGCTTGCCAAGCGCGGCATCAAGTCGCGCGATGACTTGGCCGAGCTGGCGCTGGACGAGTTGATCGAAATCGACCCGATGGACGAGGCGGCGGCGCGGGCACTGATCATGAAAGCCCGTGAACACTGGTTTGCAGAGGAGCAGAAGTAGACGACTGCGACCACGGTCGCGCTCGCTCCCGCCGAAAAAGCCGACCATGCTCGAACGCTGACTAAACTCGTACCCGCCACTCAACCGATGAATAGTCGCTGCGCCCGCCAATCCGCATTCCAGGGTCCTGTTCAGCTTTTTCATAGCACCACCGATCGCACCCGATAAGAAAGATAGCAATGGCTACTACTACCGTCGCCCAGCTGGCCGAAGAGCTCAAGATGCCGATCGCGGCATTGGTCCAGCAGTTGACCTCGGCCGGCGTCGAGCACAATGCCGCCGATGCGGCATTGACCGAGGCGGACAAGTCACGCTTGCTCGACTACCTGCGCAAGAGCCACGGCGCTGCTGCCCCCGAGAAAAAGAAGATCACGCTCACTCGCAAGCAGACTTCCGAGATCAAGCAGGCCGACTCGTCGGGCAAGGCTCGCACCATTCAAGTCGAGGTGCGCAAGAAGCGCGTGCTGGTGCAGCGCGATCCGGTGGTTGATGTGCTTGCAGGCGAAGCCGATACGGCCGCCGAGGCACAGGAGGCTGCTGCGGTTGCGGCGCCGCCGGAACCGAATGCCACCCCGCTGCCGGTGGCAACGCCGCCAATGGTTGAAGCGCCGCCAATGGTCGAAGCGGCCGTGCCTGAACCTGATCCGGCGCCCGAGCCCGAACCGGAAGCAGCACCGGAACCCGAGGCCGAGGCAGCAGCGGTCGCCGCGGCAGGCGACGCCGCCGCGCCCGCTGTCGCCAAGGAACCGGTCGCACCGCTTTCGGTGATAGACGAGAACCAGCGGCGAATTCGCGAGGCCGAGTCCAAGCGTTATCAGACGCTGCGCGAGATGCAGGCCGCCGACGTACTGGCCAAGAAGGAACGCGAGCGCGCTGCGGCCGAAAAAGTGATCGCCGACAAGGCTGCCGCCGAGAAAGCAGCCGCTGCGGCTGCAGCGGCGGCTGCCAGAGCTGCCGCGCTGTCCGCCGGCACCCTGCACAAACCCGTTGCCAAACCCGGTGACGACAAGAAAGCGTCCAAGAAGCCGGCCAAGACCGCGGTGCTCGGGGCAGTTGCATGGCAGGGTGACGACGCCGCCAAGAAGCGCGCCATCAAAACTCGCGGCGATGTCGGTGGAGCATCCGGCTGGCGTGGCCCGAAACAGCGCGGGCACGGCAAGGGCGGCCATGCCGGTGACGAGCAGTCGGCTTTCGTGGCGCCGTCGGAGCCGACAGTGCGCGAAGTCCATGTGCCTGAAACCATTACCGTGGGAGATCTGGCGCACAAGATGGCGGTCAAGGCCGCCGAGGTGATCAAGTCCCTGATGAAAATGGGGCAAATGGTCACCATCAACCAGGTGCTCGACCAGGACACCGCGATGATCGTGGTGGAAGACATGGGCCATCAGGCGATCGCCGCAAAGCTCGACGATCCGGAGGCTTTCCTGATCGATACCGAACCGCATGACGACGCGCTGCCCGTGCCGCGTGCGCCGGTGGTGACCGTGATGGGCCATGTTGATCATGGCAAGACCTCGCTGCTCGACCATATTCGTACCACCCGGGTGGCTGCCGGAGAGGCTGGCGGCATCACCCAGCATATCGGCGCGTACCACGTTGAAACCAGCAAGGGCATGATCACCTTCCTGGATACGCCGGGCCATGAAGCCTTCACGGCGATGCGCGCCCGCGGGGCGAAAGCTACCGACATCGTGATTCTGGTGGTGGCAGCCGACGATGGCGTGATGCCGCAAACCAAGGAGGCGATCGCACACGCCAAGGCGGCCAATGTGCCGATCGTGGTGGCGATCAACAAGATCGACAAACCCGAAGCCAATACCGAAAGGGTAACCCAGGAGCTGGTATCGGAAGGCGTGATTCCGGAGTCCTACGGCGGCGACGCGCAATTCGTGCCGGTGTCAGCGCGCACCGGGCAGGGCATTGACGACCTGCTTGATGCGGTGCTGCTGCGCGCCGAGGTGCTTGAACTCACTGCGGTACGCGATGCCCCGGCCAAGGGGCTGGTGATTGAATCACGCCTTGACCGAGGCAAGGGCACGGTTGCAACCATCCTGGTGCAGTCGGGCACGCTCAAGCGCGGCGACATGATCCTGGCCGGTTCCTCGTTCGGCAAGGTACGCGCCATGCTCGACGAAAATGGCAAGAGCATCACCGAAGCGGGCCCTTCGATTCCGGTCGAAATTCAGGGCTTGTCGGACGTGCCTGCCGCCGGCGAGGAAGTCATGGCAATCGCCGATGAGCGCAAGGTGCGCGAAATCGCCTTGTTCCGCCAGGGCAAGTTCCGTGATGTGAAGCTGGCGCGGCAATCGGCGGCCAAGCTGGAGAGCGTGATGGGGCAGATGACCGACGGCGAGGTCAAGGCCTTGTCATTGATCATCAAGACCGACGTGCAGGGTTCGCAGGAGGCCCTGGCGCAGGCGCTCAACAAGCTATCGACGCCGGAAGTCCGGGTGCAGATCGTGCATGCCGCAGTGGGGGCCATCAGCGAGTCCGACGTCAATCTGGCGATCGCCTCGAAGGCGGTCATCATCGGCTTCAACGCGCGCGCCGATCAAACCGTCAAGAAAATGGCCGAATCAAACGGCGTCGACATCCGCTACTACAACATCATCTACGACGCGGTCGACGAGATCAAGGCGGCGATGTCGGGCATGCTGGCGCCGGAGCGGCGCGAGCAGGTCATCGGCATGGTCGAGATTCGCAACGTCTTCAAGATCACCAAGGTCGGCACGGTGGCGGGTTGTTACGTGCTGGACGGTTCGGTAAAGCGCGGTTCGTCGGCACGCTTGTTGCGCAACAACGTGGTGATCTGGACCGGCGAACTCGATTCGCTCAAGCGCTTCAAGGATGACGTGCGCGAGGTCAAGGCGGGCTTCGAGTGCGGGCTGTCTCTCAAGAATTTCAACGACATCGAAGTCATGGATCAGCTGGAGATCTTCGAAGTCGAGGAAATCGCGAGGGCACTGGCCTGATGCGGCCGGCAGGGGGCGCTTGAACGCGTCATTTCCTGCCGCACCGCTCACAGCTACAGCGTCCACAGCGACCCTTCGTCATGCGCCATCAGAACCGCGGCTTTGCGCGATCCGATCGGGTCGCCGAGCAGATTCGGCGTGACCTGGCGGAGATCCTGCGCACTGAACTGAAGGATCCGCGTATCGGCATGATCAGTCTTAACGGTGTCGAAGTCACTGCCGATTACGCGCACGCGACGGTGTATTTCACCACTTTGACAGATCATTCCGCGATCCCCGAGATTCTGAAAGGGCTGTCGAAAGCCGCCGGATTCCTGCGCGTGCAACTTGGCAAGCGCATCAAGATCCACCAGATTCCGGAACTTCACTTCAAGTTCGACGAAAGCCTGGAGCGTGGCATCTCCCTGTCGCTCCTGATCGACCAGGCTAATTCAGTGCGTGCCAAGGACTGAGCGCGCCGACCGGGTGGCGCAGGCCAGGCAGCCGCGTCGCAGGCTTGACGGCGTGCTGCTGTTCGACAAGCATGCCGGCCTTACGTCCAATGCCTGCCTTGGTCTGATCAAGCGCCTGTTCGCTGCGCAAAAGGCCGGCCATACCGGCACGCTCGATCCCTTTGCCACCGGTCTCCTGGTGGTGGCATTGGGCGAGGCGACCAAGTTCACGCAAGGCCTGCTGGACGCCGACAAGACCTATCTTGCGAGCATGTGTCTGGGTGCGACCACCAACACCGGCGATACCGAGGGTGAGGTCATCGAGACTGCGCCGGTTGCGTGCGACACCGCGCAGGTGGCCGCGGTGCTGGATCGTTTTCGTGGCGAGATCCTGCAGGTGCCGCCGATGTATTCAGCGTTGAAGCGCGACGGCAAGCCACTCTACGAGTATGCGCGCGCCGGCATCGAGGTCGAGCGGCAGGCGCGCAAGGTAACGATTCACTCACTCGATCTGGTCTCGCACGCCGGCACTGTGGTGGTTTTTCGCGTGCACTGCAGCAAGGGAACCTACGTGCGTACGCTGGCTGAAGATATCGGTCGTGCGCTGGGGTGTGGCGCACATCTGGGCGCGCTGCGGCGCGAGGCGGTAGGCGGTCTTTCCATCAGGATGGCGCATGATGCGGCTGCGCTCGATGCGATGACACCGGCTCTGCGCGATGCCTGTCTGTTGCCGGCTGACGCAGTCGTCCTGGTGTTGCCACGCATTGAACTCGACGCAAACCAGGCTGCGCGCCTGAAACTCGGGCAGCGGATCGTGTTTGGCGCGGCACCGCCCGCGCCGATCGAAGCCGCGCGTGCCTATGACGAAGCGGGCGTGTTTCTCGGTCTGGTCAGGGTCGCCGCCGGCGTGGTCCATCCTTTGCGCCTGATCGTTGCTGGTTGATAGTCCGTCACCCGCCTGTGGTCAGGGGCCGGTTCAGGTGCTGGCGAATACCTGTGCCAGCACGCGCTGCAGATCCGCCAGGCGCATCGGCTTGACCAGGTAGGCGTTTGCACCTGCGGCCAGGCAGGCCTGTTTGGCCGCGTCATCGGCATGCGCCGAAAGGCCGATTATCTTCACGCTGTGTGTCGGCTTAAGCGCGCGGATCGCGCGGACCGCATCCAGGCCGCTCATGACCGGCATTTCAAGATCCATCAGGATCAGTTCCACCGGGTTGGTCGTGGCATAGTCCAGTGCCTGTTGTCCGTCTTCGGCCTGCGCTACCAGCATGCCTTCGCGCTTGAGCAACAGGCTGGCCAGCTTGCGGCTGTCTTCATTGTCGTCTGCCGCCAGCGCGGGCTTGCCGGCCCAGACATTCACTGCGCCGCTCCCAGCGCAAGCGCGCGGCGGCGCGAGTCTGCCAGTTCCGTCGCCGACGCTGCCGGGCGTGCGAGTGCCGCCAGATGTGGCGCCACCATGTCGACCATCGCATGCAGCCAATCGTCGCGCTCATTCAGGCAGGCGATGTAGCAGTAGGCTCCGCCGCCTGCGTGCCGATAGGTTTCCCGGCCTTCCATCGCAATTTCCTCCAGGGTTTCAAGGCAGTCGCCGACGAATCCGGGGCAGATCACATCGAGGCGTTTGAGTTTGCGCGCGCCGAGTCGTGCCAGCGTTTCCCCGGTGTATGGCTTGAGCCACTGCGCCTTGCCGAAGCGCGACTGGAAGGTGACCTCATACGCACCTTGCTCAAGGCCCAGCGCTACACCCAGGAGGCGTGCGGTTTTCAGGCATTCGCAGTGATACGGGTCGCCTGCGCGCAGGGTGTATTGCGGCAGCCCGTGAAAGCTCATCAGCAGCAGGTCGGGCCGGCCGCCTTCACGCAGCCAGTGTTCGCGTACGCTGGCGGCAAGTGCTGCGATGTACCCGGGATGATCGTGAAAATTGCGCATGAAGTCGAGCGCCGGCAGGTTGCGCACGCTGCGCCCCCAGTCGGACACCGCATCAAAGGTGCTGGCAGTGGTGCTGGCCGCGTACTGCGGGTAGAGTGGCAGCACCAATATGCGGTCGCAGCCGCGGCTTGCCAGATGGTCGAGCGCCGCGGCAATCGAAGGGTTGCCGTATCGCATGCCGAAGCCGACCTCGACGCCGTCGATACCCCTTTCATGCAGGTAACCCGTAAGCATCCTGCTTTGGCGCTCCGTATGTACCCGCAATGGCGAGCCCTCGGCGGTCCAGATCGATCGATATTTGGCCGCCGACTTGCGCGGCCTGACGTTGAGTATGATGCCGTTCAGGATCAGCCACCAGACGACACGTGGGATCTCGATGACCCGATCATCCGACAAAAACTGCCTGAGGTAGCGGCGCAAAGCCCCTGGCGTGGGTTCGTCCGGAGTACCCAGGTTGGTCAGAAGCAGGCCCACTTTGGGCGGCGTGCCGTGCGCAAACGGCGCTGGTGGGCGATAGTTCGGCACTACTCGTTTTGCCCCGACAGCGCACTCGACAACAGGCGCGCGGTGATGTCGACAATCGGGATCACGCGTTCATAGGCCATGCGCGTCGGCCCGATCACGCCCAGAGTACCGACGATGCGGCCATCCACCTCGTAGGGCGCTGTGACTACGCTCATCTCGTCTAAGGGCACCAGCTTGGATTCACCGCCGATGAAGATCTGCACGCCTTCGGCGTGGCTCGAGGTTTCGAGCAGTTGCATGAGGCCGGTCTTGTGTTCGAACATATCGAACAGACGGCGCAGTCGCTCCATGTTGGAAGACAGGTCGGATACGCCGAGCAGGTTTTTCTCGCCGGAAAGCACATAGCTGTCGTTGGTTTCGGCCAGGGCCTGGCCACCGGCCTCTATTGCGGCCTGTGTCAGGCGCATGATGTCCTCGCGCAATTCCTTGAGTTCTTCGCCGATACGGCCGCGGATCAGGTCGAATTCCACACCGGCGTAGTGCTGATTGATGAAATTGGCGGCCTCGATCAATTGCGACTGGCTATAGGGCTTGCTGGTGAAAAGGATGCGATTCTGCACGTCGCCATCCGGCGTGACCAGAATCAGGAGCACCCGCTTTTCCGAAAGATTGAGAAATTCAATGTGGCGGAACGTGCTCTTGCGCTTGGGCGCCATCACCACGCCGGCGAACTGCGACAGTTCGGACAACATCTGTGCCGCCGCGCTGATCACCCGCTGCGGTTGGTCCGGCAGCAGGTGTTCCCTCATTTCCTGGCGCGCCGATTCATCCAGCGGCCGTACCGTCATCAGCGTGTCGACGAATAGCCGGTAGCCGCGCGGGGTGGGAATACGCCCTGCGGAGGTGTGCGGGCTGGCGATGAATCCGAGTTCTTCCAGGTCGGCCATCGCGTTACGAATGGTCGCCGGCGACAATTCCAGCCCCGAATACCGTGACAGTGCACGCGAACCGACCGGTTGGCCATCGGCGATGTAACGCTCGACCAGGGTCTTCAGGAGTGAGCGGGCACGTTGGTCAAGCATGCGATCGATTCTACTCGGGCGTAAGCGATACCGACAGTCGTGCGCCCGGCACGATAATGCCGCCACGGTCGCCGGGGGTGACACCGCCGTAGCGCGGCGCGAAAACCGCTGGCAGCGCGCGACCCGACGCGGGCGCAATCCACAGGCGCAGCAGGTGGCGATGCCGTACAGGATCGGGCCAGTTCTCGAAGTCATTGCGTGAATGCAGGATCTGGTGATTGTGCAGGAACTGCATGTCGCCGGCCTCGAAGGCCATCTGCAGATGAATTGCCGGATCGTTCACCAGTTCATCGATCAGGTCCATCAACTCGATCTGTGCGGAGGTAAGCCGCGGTGCGTCGGCAAAACGCCGCTGCGCCTCCTCGATGTAGTGGCGCAAATAGATGGTGGAGAGCTTGCCTGCGTACCAGTTGAAAATCGGGATCGCGAACCAGGGCAGCATGCCGGCCGGAACTTCGCCACGGCGGTCGGTCGGGTAGGGCAAAAAGGCCGCGGGCAGGAGGTCCGGGCGGCGCTCGAGGATTCGGTTGTAGAGCGTCACCGAACTGGCCAAAAAAGACTCGCCACCGCTTTTGGCAGTCGCAAGGCACAGTAGACCCACCAGATCGGCCGAATCGGTGTGATATTCGAGGCGACGATTGGTCTGGTAGAAGCGCGTGTTGCCATCTTTGATGTCGGCGCCGACATCTTTCACATGCCCGAGTAAATGTCCACGGCCGTTGGAACTGCGCAGACTGCCAAAATAGCGGCCCAGTCCAAGATAGGCGATGGCCGCCGATTCGATGTCGTAGCGATGTACCGGAAAGCCGCGCAGCATGACAAAGCCGCGCTCTTCCAGAAGCTCCAGGAGCAGGGCGTCAAGTTTTGGACCCAGGGTGGGCAGGGGAAAGCTCGTTCGACTGATGGCCTGCGGCGCTTCACCGCTGGCCTTGAAGTGGCGCACTGCGGCGTCGATCTCGGCGACCTCGTCATCCCCGAGGCGCACGATCCAGTCGTCACGGCGCGCCAATTGCGGACCCACCCAGGCCGCCGCACCGGTGATCGGCCCGGCGGGCATTGAGGGCGAATTCGACGGCAGATCGGCAGGCATGCTGGCTTACCATTGTGATGAGACAATGAATCGTAAACCATCCGCCGAATTTTGTTGGCAATCGGTTGGCGACGCGCAAGTCCTGCGCCCGCCACCACAATACGGGAGATAAATCGATGAAGACTTTCACCGCGCGACATTTGGCGGCCTGGCTGGCGCCGCTGACCTGCGTGCTCGCGTCCGCCGTCATGGCGCAACCCTATCCGAATCGCCCGATCACCCTGATAGCTCCCTATGCCGCAGGCGGGGACAGCGACGCCTCCGGCCGCAATCTGGCGGCGTTCGCCAGCAAGTACATGGGCCAGCCGCTGGTGATGCAGAACATCGTTGGCGCCTCCGGCACCATAGGATCGCAGCGAGTGCGCACCAGCGCCCCGGACGGCTACACGCTGTTGATCGCGCGTGGTGGGTCGCAGGCGATCAGCCCGGCGCTGGATTCGAAAACCCCCTACAAGTGGAACGATTTCACCATGCTCTCGCTGTTGGATTTCAATCCGGTGGCTTGCGTGGTCAAGGGCGACTCGCCGCACCAAACGATCAAGGACCTGCTGGCGGCGCTCAAGGCGCAGCCCGGCAAGCTCAACTACGCCACCGCCGGCCCTGGCACCACACAACACATGGCCGTCGAGATACTGCTTCGGACTGCCGGCCTGCCGTCGAATTCGGCCGAGCAGATCGGCTACAAGGGCGGCGGCGAGGCGACCGCCGCAGTACTTTCGGGCCAGGTGCAATTCTTGTGCAACAACCTGCCCACCCTTGGCGGCCAGCTCAAGGCCGGTACCATGCGCGGGCTGCTCACCACCACCACGGAGCGCCTCAAGGAGTATCCGGATATTCCGACCGCCCGCGAGTTGGGGTTGACGCCAATGGAAGATGTGATGGGCTGGAGCGGCCTGTATGGCCCCCCCGGCTTGCCGGCCGATGTAGTGGCCAAGTGGGTTGATGTGTTGAAGCGTCTGGCGCAGGATCCCGACTGGATCAAGGGCAACGCCGGCTTTGGTGCCATTCCCGCGATCCGCTCACCTGCCGATACCGAGAAGTTCGCCCGCGAGCAGTTCGAGTTCTACGAAAAGCTGGGCACCGTGCTTGGTTTGCGCAAGTAGGCGAGACCTGGTGCGCCCGATGACAGCGCCGGCAAATCCGGTCAGGCCACCGCGCGGCCGCCGGTGAGCGCGCCGCCAAGGCTCCGAGGTACGTTCCGGCGCGGCAGCGTGCGACGGGCGTACGTGCGGGGGGCTTGCGGCGGGCTTGCGGCGGGCTTGCGTGGGGATGGTTGCTACGCCTTGTCCGACGCCAGGCTGCGCTCGGCCAGAAAACGAAAACCGTCGCGCAGTTCGCGCTGGACTTCCGGCGCGAACACCACATCGAAGACTTCCTGTGGGTTCAGGTACAGGCGCAGCCCGATATGCCCGGTGGGCAGGTCGAACACGCCGACGCCATTGAGCGGTATCGCCTCGTTGAGGAAGAAATCCTTGGTCGGATCCTGCATTCGCTTCTGGAACACCGCCGCCAACAGATGGGTGATTGCGGTATTGGAAAGAGTGATGTTCTGCGAGTTGCCGCGGCCGTCGACCAGGTTGAGTTCCAGGCTCATGGCATCGGGGTCGCGGCGCGCGCTTTCGACCGCCACCGCGCTGAAGGAAGGGCGTTTCATGTTGGGGTGTGCTCCAGTGTCGCAGGTGTTGCGGTGGATTCAGTCATGGTCGGTGACCGCGCCGCGGGTTGCCGGACCGACCAGTTTGATGTACTTGGCCATCAAGCCTCTCGTATAGCGCGGCGCCGGCCGTTTCCAGGCTGCGCGGCGCGTGGCAATCACGCTTTCTGAGACGTTCAGCTGCAGGGAAAGCGTATGCGCATCGATGGTGATCGAGTCGCCTTCCTCGACCAGCGCAATGAGCCCGCCCTCGTAAGCCTCTGGCGTGACATGGCCCACCACCATGCCCCAGGTGCCGCCGGAGAAGCGGCCGTCGGTGATCAAGCCGATCGAATCGCCCAGGCCCTGGCCGATCAACGCCGAGGTGGGTGCCAGCATTTCCTGCATGCCCGGGCCGCCTTTGGGGCCCTCGTAGCGGATCACCAGCACGTCGCCGGGCTTGATGCTGCCGGCGGTGATGGCCTGCATGGTTTCGTTTTCCGAATTGAAAACACGCGCCGGACCGGTGATCGAAGGATTCTTCAGGCCCGTGATCTTGGCCACGCAGCCCTCCGGCGACAGGTTGCCCTTGAGTATCGCCAGATGGCCTTGCGCATACATCGGCTTGTCCCAGGGCCGAATCACCTCGCCATCGGGCGTCTTGCGCCATTTCGCCAGCTCCTGCCCGATGGTGTTGCCGGTGATGGTCATGCAGTCGCCATTGAGGCAGCCGTGTTCCAGCAGCATGTTGAGCACTACCGGCACGCCGCCGGCGCGGTGCAGGTCGGTCATCATGTACTTGCCGGAGGGCTTCAGGTCGCACAACACCGGCGTTTTCAGGCGCACCCTCTCGAAGTCGTCGATGGTCCACTCGACCTCGGCAGCAGCGGCGATCGCCAGGTAATGCAGAACGGCGTTGGTGGAGCCGCCGGTGGCCATGATCAGTGCAACCGCGTTCTCGATCGAGGCGCGCGTGATCATGTCGCGCGGACGCAGGTTGAGGCGGATCGCGTTGACCAGGGCACGCCCGGACTCGGCGGCGCTGTCGGCTTTCTCGCCATCCGGATTGGCCATCGAGGACGATCCCAGGAGCGACATGCCGAGCGCCTCGAATGAGGAAGACATGGTGTTGGCGGTATACATGCCGCCGCAGGCTCCGTGGGTCGGGCAGGCATTGCGCTCGATGCCGTCAAAGTCTTCCTTTGACATTTTGCCGGCGCCAAACGCGCCGACCGCCTCGAAGGCCGACACCAGATTGACCGGCTGGCCTTTCCAGATGCCTGGCTTGATGGTGCCGCCATACACATAGATGCCGGGAACATTCATGCGCGCCAGCGCCATCATGCCGCCGGGCATGTTCTTGTCGCAGGCGCCGACCACCAGCGCGCCGTCCATCATCTGACCATTGACGGCGGTCTCGATGGCGTCGGCGATGACTTCGCGCGAGATCAGCGAGTACTTCATGCCTTCGGTGCCCATGCCGATGCCGTCGGTGACGGTGGGCACGCCGAATACCTGGGGCATGGCGCCGGCGTCCTTCAAGGCAATCATCGCGCGATCGACCAGCGGCTGGATTCCGGCATTGCAGGGATTCATGTTGGAGTGACCGTTGGCAACACCGACAATGGGCTTCTCGAAGTCCTGGTCGGTGAACCCGACTTCGCGCAACATCGCGCGGTTGGGGCTGCGGTTGACGCCGGCGGTAATTGCTCTGGAGCGCCAGTTGAGGGGTTTTTGGTCGGCCATGGAAGTTCTCTCGTTGGTTGGGCAGTTGGTGACTATCGATCGTTGCGGCAAGGGTGACAGCTCGCGCCATCGCTGCCCCAGATTGCCGCGGTCAACAGCAAGGCCGCATAGGCTGTGGTGCGCGATGGGAATGTATACAGAACAGACATCGAACGTGCAATGTAGCGCAAGGTGATTAAAACCTCCAATACATTAAGCCGAGCGATTTGATATCCGTTCGGTATTAATGGAATTATGTGTCATTGGCCGCCGTCGCTCGCAACTGTCGTTCAAGTGTGTCGCAGACAGGAAGGCGGTGCCGCTGCATTCACCGGCCCCCCGGTGCCTGCATGCGAGTCAGGTTGCGGACTCGGGCAAACGCCGAGTAGGAAAACCGGCCGCCAAGTAACGAATGCTCAGCTGCGGTCATTTGTTTTGTTTGTTGGTCCGCGACCGGGGATGGTCTTGCCCAAGGGCGTGGAGCCTTCGGCCGACCCGTTGATCGCCGCGCGTTCGGCGCCGTATGCGGTGGGCTTGGGGCGCCGCCTCGGGGAAGGTGCCAAGCAGTAGTTGCTGATGCCCGCAAGCGCCCGTTTGCGGCGCTTGCGATGCCGACCGGCCGACACTTTCCGAGGTAAACCCCAGGAGGCAATGCGGCGCCGGCATCGAATCGGCAATCCTGTGCGAGCCGATTGAAACCATTGCCGGACTAAAATCAGCTTTCCGATAACCATTCGATACCGAAATGGATTTGCGCCAATTGCGCCAGTTTGTTGCCGTCGCCGAACATCTGCATTTCGGCCGCGCCGCGCAGGCCCTCTCGATGGCGCAGCCGCCCTTGTCGCGCAGCATTCGAGCTATCGAGCAGGAACTCGGCGTGGCGCTATTCGAGCGCAGCAAGCGCAAGGTTCTCTTAGCCGGTGCGGGGCGCGCCTTGTTGCCCGAAGCCAAAGCGGTGCTGGCCGCAGCCGCTCGCCTGGCCGACATTGCACGCGGGGCGGCGGCAGGGGAACAGGGCGAACTCGTGTTGTCGTTCGTCAGCATCGTTGACTATTCGTTTCTGCCCGATCTGCTGCGGCGTTTCACCACGCGCTTCCCGGGCGTGCGTGTCGACCTGCGCGAGGCCACCACCGATGTGCAACTCGCCGACCTGCGCGCCGGACGCAGCGATTGCGGCATTCTGCTGGGTCCCTTGTCCGCGGACAGCGCCGACTCGGGCGGTGCGGCGCGCCCGGGCGCCGCCCTCGACTACTGCGCGCTGGTCAGCGAATCGATGGTGCTGGCCCTACCGGCGACGCATGCGCGCGCGGGCCCGGGCGCGCCGATTGCGCCGAAGGCGCTGGCGGGCGAGGCCTTCATCTGCAGTCCACGGCATGTGGCGCCGCGTTTGTACGATGCGATCATCGGCATTTGCGCCGCAGCCGGCTTTTCCCCGCGCATAGTGCAGGAGGCGATCCAGATGCAGACCATCATTTCACTGGTGTCTGCCGGCATGGGTGTGGCGCTGGTACCGGAATCGATCTTGAGTCTCAAGCGCCCGGGCGTGATCTACCGGCGCCTGCGCGGGGCGCGCCCGCTGCTCGAAGTGGGCCTGGCCTGGCGCGAAGGCAATTCATCGGCGGTGCTCAGGAACTTTGTCGCGCTTGCGGCACAATCGCGACTTTGATCTTGCCGGGTTCGCATGACGGCGCGGCGCAACCGGGACCACCATGCTGACCCATCCCAATTTCGATCCGATCGCCGTGGCCATCGGGCCGCTGGCGATTCGCTGGTACGGCCTTATGTATCTGGCAGCGTTCATCGCTTTCATCGCGCTGTGCCGCCTGCGCGCGCGCCAGCAGCCGCAGCTTGGCTGGAATCCGCGCATGGTCGATGATGTGCTGTTCTATGGCGTCCTCGGCGTGATTCTCGGCGGGCGCCTGGGCTACGTGCTGTTTTACAAGCCCGTCTACTATTTCGAACATCCGCTTGAAATACCGGCGCTGTGGGCCGGTGGCATGGCCTTCCACGGCGGGTTTCTCGGCGTGCTTTTCGCCATGTGGCTATACGCCAGGAGCCGCAAGCTTGGCTTCTGGGGTGTGATGGATTTCATCGCCCCGGCGGTGCCGGCCGGGTTGGCCTTCGGCCGCCTGGGCAACTTCATCAACGGCGAGTTGTGGGGACGCGCCACCAGCGTGCCGTGGGGCATGGTCTTCCCGCAGGCTGGCGACGGCGTCGTACGCCATCCGTCGCAGTTGTATCAATTCGGCCTTGAAGGCCTGACGTTGTTCGTTCTGCTATGGCTTTATGCCCGCAAGGCACGGCCGGCCGGTGCCATCGCCGGGGCGTTCCTGCTGGGCTACGGCGTGTTTCGCTTTGTCGCCGAGTTCGCGCGCGAGCCTGACAGTTTTCTGGGACTTTTATCCCTTGGCATGTCGATGGGCCAGTGGCTATGTCTGCCGATGCTGGTGGCCGGTGCGGGCCTCATGGCCTGGGCTTATCGGCGTGCGCCGACTTGAATTCGCCCATGTCGTTCCATACGGTCTGGTCGAGCAGAAGACCATCGCGCAGGGTGAAGCGGTCGATGAAGCGGATGTCCGAGAAGGGCGTGCCGTCAAGCCACTCGCCCGACAGGGTGCCGAAGCAGTAGACCACCGTGGCGCTGTCGGCTGCACAGGTGTCGTAGCGCTCATAGGACTTCCTGGCGAAGCGGTAGCGCGGCTTTGCCCACGCCAGCAATTGGTCCAGGCTCTGCATGCGTACCGGGCCCGGAAACTCCATCGTGAAACCGGGTGCCAGGAGGCGCTGCGCCCGCCCGAGGTCGCGCGCTTCCATCGCGGCCAGGTAGTCGCGCACGGTGTTTTCGGCGGCGTTCATATCGATGACTCCGGTGGACGCAAGGCCAGGCGCATGCAGACCTGGTTGACGCGGCCGTAATAGCCGCCGGCCTTGCGATTGTGTTCAAAAAAGCCCGCTTCCTCGTACAGCCGCAAGGCTGCAAGATTGTCTTCGCGCAGTTCGACGCTGATGGTGGCGATGCCGGCGATATCCGCGGTCTTCAACAGCCAGCCGAGCAGACGCCGCGCCAGGCCGGTGCGGCGTGCCACCGGCGCCACCGCCAGCAATGCCAGGTACGCGTCACGTTCGCTGTAGCTCATCACCGCGAAGCCCATGAGTTCGGCATCGCCTGGAGTGACGATCACGTTGTGGCGCTCGGAGTGGATGAAACGCGTGATCTCGGGTGGCTGCCAACGCCACGGCAGACCGGTCTCGATAGTGTCACGCGAGAGTATCGCTATGGCCTGCGCCTCGTCGGCGCGGGCCAGGCGGATGGTCGCCTGCCGCAGGTCCATGGCGCGCTCGTTTGCCGCTACTCGTAACGCCGACTCACGCTTTCGGCCACGCAAGCGGGCTTGTCCGCACCCTCGACTTCCATGGTCGCCAGCATGGTGAGTTGCACGCCGCCGGGAATATCTTCAACTGCCTTGATGGTGAAGCGACCGCGCAGGCGCGAACCGACCGGCACCGGGTTGGTAAAGCGTACCTTGTTGAGTCCGTAATTGACTCCCATGCGTACACTAGGCATCAAGATGCACTCCTGCGAGAAATGCGGCAGCAGCGACAAGGTCAGGAAGCCGTGTGCGATGGTCGATTTGAAAGGCGAAAGCCTGGCCTTCTCGACATCCACATGGATCCACTGGAAATCACCGGTGGCCTGGGCGAACTGGTTGATGCGTTCCTGGGTGATGGTCAGCCAGTCGCTGATCGCTACCTCCTGCCCGATCAGATCCTTGAGGTCGGCCAGGCGCTTGATTTCGATCGATTTCATGTACGGGGCGCGGGAAGTGGATGTGCGCTCGATTATACTGGCGCGCCTCGGACCCGCTGTGGCGTGGCGCAAGCGCGCCGCACACCCGATCGGCGCGGCCGGACTTGGCTTGTCGCCTGTCGCGTTGTTTGGGCCATCCGGCCATTGGCTACGACCGGGCACTTGATTGAATGCTTATGAGCGATTGCCTGCTGCCCTTCATGTTTGATCGCGCCGATGTGCGCGGCGCGGTGGTCAACCTCGATGCGACCTGGCGCGCGGTCCTGCTGCGCCGCGAGTATCCAATGGCGGTACGCACGCTTTTGGGTGAGGCTATGGCTGCGGCGGCGCTGCTTTCCTCGACTATCAAATTCGCCGGCGCCCTGCTCCTGCAGGCCCAGGCGAGTGATAGCGGCGCGCCGATGCGCTTGATGGTGGTGGAATGCAACGCCGATCTCGGTATGCGTGCCACCGCCAAGCTCGGGACTGAAGCGCCAGGCGACCAAGGCCAGTCGCTGGCCGACCTGGTGGGCGACGGCAGAATCGTGATCACGCTCGATCCGGGTGACGGGCAGCCCACCTACCAGGGCGTGGTGCCGATCGAGGGCGAGCACCTTGGCACAGCGCTCGAGCACTACATGCAGCGCTCCGAGCAACTCGAGACGCGCATCTACCTGGCCGCCGACGATGCGCGCGCCGCCGGCCTGTTGATCCAGCGCTTGCCGCGTGAGGGCGGGCTGGCGGCGGGAGCGGAGGCGACGCGTTGGGACGACGCGGTGGCGCTGGCGCACACCATCAAGTCGCAGGAACTCCTGACACTGGACCCGCGCGAAGTGATACATCGCCTGTTCCACCAATTCGACCTGCGCCTGTTCGACGAGCGCGGCACCAGGTTTCGCTGCAGTTGCTCACGCGAGCGGGTCGCGGGCATGCTGCGCATGCTGGGCCGGGCCGAGGTCGACAGCATCATTGCCGAGCAGGGAGCGGTGTCGGTGGATTGCGAATTCTGCAACCAGCGCTATGGCTTCGATACGATCGATGCCGTGCAGGTTTTTCAGACCAGCGGTGGCTTGAGCGGCGCCAGCCATTAGCCTGGGATGCTGACTATTCGGCTGCAGGCGCACGGCCCGATCGGGACAATACGCCGGCAGCATATCCGCTGTTGTTTGTGCGCACTGGCCGACAAATCCGGGCTGGCGCGAAAGCCCGGGGCGAGCCCTTCCACTTCGATGACATGAATACCACTTCACTCTTGCGCTCGTTTCGCCTGACCTTCCTGCCACCGCTGATGGTCTATGTGGCGGCCGGGATTTCCGGTCTTACCGCCATTGTCGGCACTTTTTTTGTCAAGGATTACCTGGGACTTTCGGCACAGTTCCTGGCCGCGCTGAGTTTTTGGGCAGTGCTGCCATGGGCGCTCAAGATGCCGGTCGGGCACCTGGTTGACCTGATCTGGCGCTGGAAGGAATCGCTGGTGTTTCTCGGGGCGCTGCTGCTGTCTTCGAGCATCTTGATCATGATCGGGCTGCTCGCCGATCCGCAGGCCATGCGCGCGATCATGCCCGCCGAACGCTGGTACGTGCTGGCTGCGATTCTGTCACCGGTCGGCTACATGCTGCAGGACGTGGTGGCCGACGCCATGACAGTCGAGGCGGTGCCGCGCCTGGGCCCTGACGGGTTGCCGATCGAGGTTGGGGAACTGCGTGCCATGCATACCACCATGCAGACACTGGGCCGTGTGGCGATCGTTGGCGGCGGCATCCTGGTGGCGCTGGTGAACGTGTTCTTCATGGCGGGGGTGGGGGCCTTGCCGGAAAAGCTGAAGATCGCCGCGTACCTCAATGTGTACTACTGCGCCCTTGCGATTCCACTGGTGTCGGTGGCCGGCGTGCTGTTCGCTGCCTGGCTGCGCCATCGCGCGCCGCAGAAGCAGCCGCGGGTCGACCATCGGCCGCCTGTCAATTGGTGGATCCTGGGCGGCGGCCTGGTATTTGCCGGCATCGCGGTGACTGTCGGCTTGAGCGATCTCAAGTACGGACAGGAGGTGATTTTCAGTGCCTCGATGACCATCGTCCTGTTCCTCATGTGGCGCCTGTTGCGCGAGCTCGAACCGGACGCGCGTTCAACCCTGATCGGCACGGCGACGGTGATTTTCGTGTTTCGTGCCATGCCCGGCACCGGCGCCGGGGCATCATGGTGGATGATCGATGTGCTCAAGTTCGATCAGCAATTCCTCTCGCAGTTGTCGTTGGTGGCAAGCGTGGTGGCGCTGATCGGGCTGGTGCTCCTGCGCCGGTTCATGGCCGAACGCTCGATCTATACCATCGTGGCCCTGCTTACGATTATCGGGTCGGTGATGTCCTTGCCGCAGATCGGCATGTTCTACGGCGTGCATGAATGGACCGCTGCGCGCACCGGCGGGGTGGTTGACGCCCGTTTCATCGCCTTGATCGATACCGCGCTGGAATCTCCGCTCGGGCAGATCGCGATGGTGCCGATGCTGGCATGGATCGCCAATTCCGCGCCCGAGAAGCTCAAGGCGACCTATTTCGCGGTGATGGCGTCTTTCACCAATCTGGCGCTTTCGGCTTCGCAGCTGGGGACCAAGTATTTGAACCAGATGTTCGTGGTTTCACGTGAGGTCAAGGATCCGGTCACACGAGTGGTCAAGGTTCCGGCCGACTACAGTGAGCTCGGCGAGCTCTACATCACCGCCACACTGATAGGGCTCTGCGTTCCCCTGGTGGTGATACTTGTGATGCGTAGCGCGCGCCTGCGCGGGGCATAAACCGTCCTGCGCCGGCCGGCGCACACCGTATAATTTCCTTCCCTTGAAACGGTGGGCGCCGGGCATCATTGCACGGCAACAGGCGCAATGGCCCAGTTGGTGGTGATCGATGATGATGACGCGATTCGTGGCTGGCTCGCCGCCGTGCTGCGTGCGGCACGCCATCAGGTGCGAGCGTTTTCATCCGCCGAGGCGGCCCTGCCGCACCTCGCGCAGGCGCCCCCCGACCTGCTGCTTTCCGATATCCGCTTGCCTGGTCAGAGCGGACTCGAGTTGCTCGCGATCCTGCGCGCCAGCCAGGGCACCATGTTGCTGCCGGTGATCCTGATCACCTCGGTCGGCGAGCGGCAGGTGTTCCGACGCGGCATGGAACTGGGCGCCGACGACTTCATCACCAAGCCATTGACGGTCGAAGAGGTCACGCGCGCGGTCGACGCCCGCCTGGCACGGGCGCATGCGGTGACTTCGATCGAACGCGTGAACGCGATCAGCGGCGATTCCAACGCAGCGCCGATCACCATCGGGCCCTTTCGCATCGAAAAACGGCTCGCTCGCAGCGTCGGGGCCGAGGTTTATCTCGGGCGCAGTGCGGCCGGCATCGGGGCGGCCATCAAGGTGTTGAGCGATACCGCAGCGACGCTTGACGATCCGGTACGCGAGCGCTTCATGCGGGAGATCGAGACTGCCGCGACGGTCGTCCACCCCAATCTTGCCGCCGTGCTCGACCGCGGCATGAGCGAGCGCGGACCTTATGTGGTTTTTGAATATTTTCCGATGGGCGACCTGGCGAGCAGCCTGTCGCGCGGAATTTCGCCCAATCTGGCCTGCCGCATCGTGGTGCAGGTGGCGGCAGGCCTTGAGGCCTTGCATCAAGCCGGCATTGTGCACCGTGACGTCAAACCGGCCAACATCATGATCCGCAGCGCCAGCTCCTTCGCGGTCACCGATTTCGGCGCCGCGAAGCGGATGCGCGTCGACACCAGTCTGACCCTTAACGGGCGCATCATCGGCACGCCGTCCTATGTCTCGCCGGAACAGATCACCCGCAAACCGGTCGGGCCACAGACCGACATCTACAGTCTGGGTGTGGTCCTTTATGAATTGCTCGCCGGCAGCAAGCCCTTCGCGGGCGACGATTTTCACCAAGTCCTGTACAGCCACGTGGCGCTGGCCCCGCCACCCTTGCCGGCGCGCCTGGCGAAGTTTCAGCCGGTGCTTGATCGCATGCTGGCCAAGGACCCCGCGGCGCGCTATTCAAGTTGCGCGGAATTGGTCGCGGCGGTGAACGCTCTGGCATTTTGAGCACTCTCATCGCGAGGCCCGGCCTCGCCGCGTCATTTGGCCTGTAGTAGAACTGACACAAGGGAAACACTGAAAAAGTCCATAGGTCGAGAAAGTCGCTCTTGCAAGACGTTGAATCGAAACGACTCTTGGTTCGCGGATCCGGATTCCAGGGACTTGCTCAGCGTTCTTCAAGAATTTCAAGTGGATTGAAGGCGTACGCAGGGCGCAATCGCGGCCGCGTTTGGCTACTTGCCGCCGCATGGGTTTTCTGGCCCGGAAGCACAGTGGCTTCGGCCAGACTCTGGCATGCGACGCCGTGACTCGCGCCATGCACCGCGGGATGCATCAGTTCGCGGCTCTCGGAGACGTCACGGGGGCGCACCGCTGTCTTCATGGGCCTTGCATTCAGGGGCGGGTTCCTGTATAAAAAGACAGTTCAATCTCCAAGGATATGCCATGACCATCGGTCTTACGCCGCGCCAATCCGAGATCCTCGATTTTATTCGCGATGCCGTCAAGAGCACCGGCATGCCGCCCACCCGGGCTGAAATCGCCACCATGTTCGGCTTTCGCTCGCCCAACGCCGCCGAGGAGCATTTGCGCGCACTGGCGAAAAAAGGCGCGATCGAAATCGCCAGTGGCACCGCGCGCGGCATACGTCTGGCCGAGCAGCTATCGGGCGCCATGCAATCGATCATCGCCCTGCCGTTGATCGGGCAGGTGGCGGCCGGCAGCCCGATCCTGGCCGAGCAGAATGTCGAGAAAAACCTGCCGGTCGATCCCGGCATGTTCAAGCCCAAGGCCGACTACCTGCTCAAGGTGAAGGGCCTGTCGATGAAAGATATCGGCATTCTCGATGGCGACCTGCTGGCCGTGCATGCGCAGCGCGATGCGCGCAACGGCCAGATCGTGGTCGCCCGCATGGATACCGAAGTCACCGTCAAACGCTTCTTCAAAAAGGGCCACCAGGTTCAATTGGTGGCCGAGAATCCTGATTTCGAACCGATCGAAGTCGACCTGCGACGCGATCCTTTCGAAATCGAGGGCCTTGGCGTTGGCGTGATCCGCGCCGGCGGGCTGTAGGCTTCTTCGGCTGGCGGACGGGCCAGTTGCGCCGGCCCGTCTACCGGTTCAACGCTTGGCGTACTGGGTGGCGCCGAACAGGGTTTCCTTGTCCTTGTCATCCATCACGGGCTTGCGCAAATCCGCCAGAACCTTGATGCCGCGCTGTACTGCCGGGCGTTCGCCGACGCTTTCGAACCAGCGCTTCAGGTGCGGGTGCTCATCCATGTTCTGCCCCTGACCCTTCCAGTTACGCAGCCACGGCCAGATTGCCATGTCGGCGATGCTGTACGACTTGCCGGCGATGAAGGCGGTCTTGCCCAGTTGCTTGTCCATCACGCCATACAGGCGCCGGGTTTCATTGGTGTAGCGGTTGATGGCGTAGTCGATCTTTTCCGGTGCATAAATGCGGAAGTGGTGGGTTTGCCCCAGCATCGGACCCACCCCGCCCATCTGGAACATCAGCCACTGCAACGTGGCGAAGCGTTCGCGGTCGTTCTTGCCGAGAAATTTCCCGGTCTTGCCGGCCAGATAGACCAGCATCGCGCCGGATTCGAACAGCGAGATCGGCTTGCCGTCCGGCCCGTCGGAATCGGTCATGGCCGGAATGCGGTTGTTCGGGCTGATCGCCAAGAACTCCGGCTTGAACTGATCGCCTTTGCCGATATCCACCGGATGCGCGCGGTACGACAAGCGGCATTCCTCCAGCATGATATGAATCTTGTGGCCATTGGGCGTGGCCCAGCTGTAAACGTCAATCATGGATTTTCTCCTTCACGATCCGCGGGTGATAGGGATCTCGACCTGCTCAGCCGCGCCCGGGATTTTCATGTGCTTGGCCAATTCGAGCTTGGCGATCATGTTGCGGTGAACTTCATCCGGCCCGTCGGCAAAGCGCAGGGTCCGCTGGTGCGCCCACAGGCTGGCCAGCGGGAAGTCGCCCGAAACACCGGCGGCACCGTGCACCTGCATGGCCCAGTCGATGATCTTGCCGGCCATGATGGGCGCCAGCACCTTGATCATGGCGATCTCGGTGCGCGCGATCTTGTTGCCCACCGTATCCATCATGTAGGCGGCCTTGAGCACCAGGAGGCGCGCCGAGTCGATCATGATGCGCGCTTCGGCGATGCGCTCGTGGGTGACGCCCTGGTCGGATACCAGCTTGCCGAAAGCGGTGCGGGTCAGAGCCCGCTTGCACATGAACTCCAGCGCACGTTCGGATGCGCCGATGGTGCGCATGCAGTGGTGGATGCGGCCCGGCCCGAGGCGGCCTTGCGCGATTTCGAAACCGCGGCCTTCTCCCAGCAGCATGTTGGTGACCGGTACCCGCACGTCCTTGAACACCATTTCCGCGTGGCCGTGCGGGGCGTCGTCATAACCGAAGACGGTCAGCGGGCGGATGATGGTGACACCGGGCGTGTCGCGCGCTACCAGGATCATCGACTGCTGCGAGTGACGCGCGGCGCTCGGGTCGGTCTTGCCCATGAAAATGAAGATCTTGCAGCGCGGGTCGGGGGCGCCGGAAGACCACCACTTGCGGCCGTTGATCACGTAATGGTCGCCGTCACGCACGATCGACGACTGGATGTTGGTAGCGTCGGAAGAGGCCACGTCCGGTTCGGTCATCGCAAAGCAGGAACGGATCTCGCCGCGCAGCAGCGGGTCGAGCCACTGGCGCTTGTGTTCCTCGGTACCGTAGCGTTCGAAGGTCTCCATGTTGCCGGTGTCGGGTGCCGAACAGTTGAAGACCTCGGCCGACCATGGCACCCGGCCCATGATCTCGCACAGTGGCGCGTAATCGAGGTTGGACAAGCCGCCATCGGGAGCGCGGTCGGAGCGCGGCAGGAACAGGTTCCACAGGCCCTGCTCGCGCGCCTTGACCTTGAGGCGCTCGATCAGTTGCAGCGGCACCCAGGGGTTGCCCTTGGCGCGATTGGCCTCGATTTCAGCGTGATGCGCGGATTCATTCGGATAGATGTGCTCATCCATGAATTTCAGCAGTTGCGCCTGCAGTTCCTTGCAGCGTGGCGAGTATTCGAATTCCATTACGTTGTCTCCCGGGAAAAATTCGTTCAAGCCGATCGGCAAAAGCCATTCGGTTTTCAGCGTTGCAAAATTTTCTCGACCTCGGCCCAGCCCATCTCGGCCATTGGCTTGGCACGTCGGCCTGCATCCAGCGCCTGCGGACTGGCCGCGGTGCCGTCGACATAGCGTTTCATGATGCCCTGCAGGATGCCGCACATGCGAAACATGTTGTAGGCAAGGTAAAAGCCCCAGTCACGGGTGTTGACCGATTTGCCGGAATTGGCAGCGTACATCGCGATGTACTGTTCTTCGGTCGGCACTCCGACCTTGGCGAAGTCGAGACCCTGTATGCCGCGAAACTGGCCCGGCGTGATGTGCCAGCTCATGCAGTGATACGAAAAGTCGGCCATCGGATGGCCCAGGGTCGACAGCTCCCAGTCGAGGATCGCCAGCACGCGCGGCTCGGTCGGGTGGAAGATCATGTTGTCGAGACGGTAGTCGCCATGCACGATGGCGGTCTCGTCACCGGCCGGAATGTTCTGCGGCAGCCATTCGATCAGGTTGTCCATGGCCGGCATTTTTTCGGTTTCGGACATGCGGTATTGCCGGGTCCAGCGTTCGATCTGTCGTCCGAAATAGTTGCCGGGCTTGCCGAAACTTTCCAGGCCGATGGCTTTGTAGTCGATGCCGTGCAGGCGCGCGATGACGCGATTCATCTCGGCGTAGATGGCGCCGCGCTGGTCCGGGCTCATGCCGGGCAGCGACTGGTCCCACAGCACGCGGCCTTCAACCATTTCCATGATGTAGAAGGCGCGGCCGATCACGGTTTCGTCTTCACACAGGTTGAACATGCGCGCCGCTGGAAACCCGGCCTTCGACAGCGCATCCTGCACCCGGTATTCGCGTTCGATGGCATGCGCCGAGGGCAGCAGCTTGGCGGCGGGGCCGGGCTTGGTGCGCATCACGAAGTTGCGCCCGCCGGCCGCCAGCTTGAAGGTGGGATTCGACTGGCCGCCCTTGAACTGTTCAATGCCCAGTTCGCCTGAAAAACCCTCAACCTTGGCCTTGAGGTAATCGGTCAGGGCGCCCAGGTCGAACTGCTGTTTCTCGGCGATCGGCTTGGTACCGATGAATTCCTCGAACACCCTATTTCCCCCTTTTGAACTTGAGGAACTTCACAAGCAGCTCTTCAAGCGTTGTCTTGCGGGATTTTGTCTGCAGCAGATCGAGTGCGGCGATATTGATCGCGCGCACCACATAATCGGCCGTATCGGCCGCACCTATGTCGATCAGGTTAATACAAGCCGGCGTCTGGTGCAGGGCGCCCAGGAACTGGTCGCAGCGGCCATCGCGCCCGCCGGCCAAGCAGTAGCTGAGGATTGCCCGATTGGTACCGCCGTGCAGCACCAGCAAGGCCTCATGCCAACCGGGATCGGCCAGCAAGCGTGCGAAGGCGGCGAATACCCGGTCGCTGAAGGCACGCACGGTCTCGCCGCCCAGAAAGCGTGCGTCGAAGTTCGACGGCTGGGCGAAAACCTGCAGAAAGCCGGATTCGACATCCTCGTCACGAATGTCCTGCATGCGCTCGCCGCGGATCTCGCGCAGCTCGGCCCAGGTCTCGTACGGCGGCGCGTCATGATGGTTATGTTGCAGCACCAACTCGGCGGTCTCGATGGTGCGCGGCAGCCCGGACACGATGACGCGGTCAAAGCGCGCATCCTTGAGCAGATCGCCGGCAGCCTTGGCCTGCACCCGACCCAGCTCATTCAGACTCGTCATGTCGGACCCGACCGGGCGACCCGATTCATCGAAATAGCTGACGCTGCCATGACGCATGAGCGTAATGCGGCGCCGCTTGCCGTAATCGCGCGCCGCCAGGCGGTCGAGGATTTCACCCATTGGCGCCGATCAGGCTTTCTTTTCCAGTATCGCCAGGGTCAGGCGCGAGATGCACACCAGCCGGTCGAGCTGGTCGGTGATGCGGATCTCCCAGATCTGGGTCGAGCGGCCACGGTGGAGCGGTCGCGCCACGCCGCTGACCCAGCCCGACCCCTTGGGCGCTGAACGCACGTGATTGGCGTTGATTTCAAGGCCCACGCAATAGTGGGTTGCCGGATCAAGGGTATGCGCGCATGCGGTGCTGCCCAGTGTCTCGGCCAGCACCACCGAGGCGCCGCCGTGCAGGATGCCGGCCGGCTGGATGCTGCGCTCGTCCACCGCGATGCGGCCACGGATGAAATCGTCGCCAACCTCGTCGAATTCCATGCCCATCAGGCCGGGCAGGGTGCCAACGTGGCGTGCCTTGATGGCCGCCGGCGTTGGGCGCCGGAACCAGATGCCGGTCTCGCTCATCGGACGATCCCCGGGTCACTGCATGACATCCTTGCAGAGGGAGGATGAGCGCACCCTGCGGGTGGCCGGGCAGGCGCGCTCATAGGCGTTCGATCACCATCGCCAGGCCTTGCCCGACACCGATGCAAAGGGATACCACCGCATAGCGGCCACCGCTGCGCTGCAACTGGCGCGCCGCGGAGATGGTGATGCGGGCGCCGGAGGCGCCGAGCGGATGCCCGACCGCGATTGCGCCGCCATTCGGATTGACGCGCGCATCCTCGAAATCCACCTTCAAGAGGTGCAGGCAGCCCAGCACCTGCGAGGCGAAGGCCTCGTTGATCTCGATGATGTCCATGTCCTTGAGCGTGAGGCCGGCGCGCTCCAGCGCTTTCGGGATCGCGTAGGCGGGGCCGACGCCCATGATGCGCGGCGCCACCGCCGCCGAGGCCGCGCCGAGAATCCTGGCCATCGGCTTGGCCCCCGCTTTCTCGCCAACCGCGCGGCTACCCACGAAGAGAGCCGCAGCACCGTCGTTGATGCCCGAGGCGTTGCCGGCGGTGACCACACCGCCTTCGAAAAGCGATTTCAGTCTTGCCAGATTCTCAAGCGTGGTTTCGCGCGGGTGTTCATCCACCGAGACTTGCGTGGGTTCATCCTTTTTCGATTTTGGCGGCAGGGTCACCGCGGCGATTTCGCCGGCCATGAAGCCGTCGCGCTGCGCGGCGGCGAACTTGGCCTGGCTGGCAAGCGCGAATGCGTCGGCCGCATCGCGCGTGATACCGAAGTCGTGCGCCACGTTGTCTCCGGTCTCGGGCATCGAATCATTGCCGTATTGCTTGACCAGTTTCGGATTGGGAAAGCGCGCGCCGATGGTGGTGTCGGCCATCTTGAAATCGCGAGCGTAGGCCGATTCGGCCTTGAGCATCACGAATGGTGCGCGGCTCATCGATTCGACGCCGCCCGCCAGGTACAGCTCACCTTCCTTGCAGGTGATCGCGCGTGCCGATTCGATCACCGCCGCCAGGCCCGAGGCGCACAGCCGGTTGACGGTCTGGCCGCCGACGGTTTGTGGCAGGCCGGCGGCCAGTAGCGCGTTGCGCGCGACATTGCGCGAGTCTTCACCGGCCTGGTTGACGCAACCCAGGATCACGTCCTCGATCTGTTCGGCCTTGAATGGCGACGCCGCTATGACAGCATTCATCACGCCCCCCACCAGGTCGTCCGGGCGTACCGAGGCAAGCTTGCCGGCGTGGCGGCCAAAGGGGGTGCGCAGTCCGTTGTAGATATAGGCGTCGAGCATGTTGGTCCTTTTTTGGCGTTTGGGCTGGAATTACGAATGGCCGCGCGGGGCAGTGGTGCAAGGCGGTCGGTGACGCTGCGTTCAGGGAGAGGCACTGCGGGCATGAAGCAGGGCAATCCCGGCATGACACCATGCGCGGTGCGCTGCTCGCGACCGAACGTTCGCCACAACCCGAAATGTTATCACCAAGCCCTGTTTCGACTATGATTGAATGCGCAATGCAACCCTGAATCCGAATCAGAGGAGACTTCCGATGCTCAAGCTTTGCGGCTTTGCCGTCAGCAACTATTACAACAAGGTCAAGATCGCCCTGCTCGAAAAAGGCGTGCCTTTCGAGGAAGAACTGGTGTGGACCTCGCAGCGGGAAGACATGCTCAGGCGTTCGCCGCTGGGCAAGGTACCGTTTATCGAAACCGCGCACGGAAACCTGAGCGAGTCCTCGGTGATCAATGAGTACATCGAGGATGCCTTTCCGCAGAATCCCTTGTTTCCGGCTGACAAATGGCAGCGCGCCCTGATACGCGAGCTGGTCAACCTGCTGGACATGCATCTTGAATTGCATGCGCGGCGCCTTTATCCGGGCGCGTTTTTCGGCGGCACCGTCTCGGAGGAAACCAAGGAGCAGGTGAAGCAGCAACTCGACAAGGGCGTACGGGCGTTGGCGGGGCTGGCCAAATGGGGGCCCTTCATCGCAGGCGACAAGTTGACCTATGCGGATTGCTCGGCTTTTGTGCATCTGCCGTTGATCGCCGGCTCCAGCAAATGGGCCTATGGCGCCGATGTTCTGGCGGGAATCGATCAAGTACGGCCCTATCTGACGATGATGAAGGCGCGCCCGCACCTGCAAAAGGTCGAGGCCGACCGCAAGGCCAGTCTCGAACTGATGGCACAGAGGGACAAGTCATGAGTCTCGCCGGCAAGGTGGCATGGATCACCGGGGGCGGGTCCGGTATCGGCTTGGCCGGCGCGGTGGAGCTGGCCAAGGCCGGCTGCCGGGTGGTGATTTCCGGGCGCGATGCAGACAAGCTTACCGCAGCGGTGGCCGACGCGACCGGCCGCGGGGCGCCGGCGGGCATGGTCAGCGCGGCGGCACTGGATGTCGCCGACAAGGCCGCGGTAAGCAAGGTGGCGACGCGCATTCAGGCCGACCTCGGGCGCGTCGACATTCTGGTCAACAGCGCCGGCATCAACTATCCGAAGCGTTTCTGGAAGGAGACTGACGCCGACACTTTCGAGAATGTGGTGGCGATCAACCTGAACGGCGCGACTTTCTGCACGCTGGCCGTTCTCAAGGGCATGCAGGCAAGGCGCGAAGGTACGGTGATCAACGTCGCCTCGTTCGCCGGTTGGCACTTCAGCTACCTGACCGGGCCCGCCTATACCGCCAGCAAGGCAGGCATGATGGCGCTGACCCATTCCTTCAACATCGAGGAGTGTGTCAACGGCCTGCGCGCCACCGCGCTGTGTCCGGGTGAGGTCGCCACACCAATCCTGAAAAAGCGTCCGGTCGAGCCGAGTCCGGAAGAAAAGGCGCGCATGCTGCAGGAAGAAGACCTCGGGCGCACCATTCGCTTCATCGCCGAGATGCCACCACATGTGTGCATCAACGAACTGGTGATAGCGCCGGTGTGGAACCGCATTTACATGGGCGGCGACGACCTCAAGCGCAAGTAACGCCTGTCGCCGTCCGCCCAGAAAGTCGCGGCCAATGGCGCGGCTGCCGGCGCGAGTCCGGCGCGATCGTGACGATCGGTCAGGCGAGTTGATCCTGGTCCAGCAGGAACACCAACGCGTCGCCGGCGCTCACTTCAAGCCAGGTGAAAGGCACGTCCGGGCTGGCGCGTTCCAGCGCGGCGCGGTTGTGCCCGATTTCCACCACCAGTTTGCCGCCGCGATTGAGATAGGAACGCGCGCGTCGCAGCAGGCTCTTGACCACCACCAGCCCATCATCGCCGCCGGCCAGCGCGATCTCCGGTTCGGCGCGGTATTCCTTGGGCAGGGCGATCATCGAAGGCTTGTCTACATAGGGCGGGTTGCTGATGATCAGGTCGTAGCGCGTTGGCGCCACGCTGGCGAACAGATCGGATTGCAACAGATGCACGCGTTCGCCCAGGTTGTAATCGCCGATATTGCGCCGCGCCACCGCCAGCGCGTCCGACGAGATGTCCACCGCATCCACCTGTGCGTGCGGAAAGGCCAGCGCCGCCAGTATCGCCAGGCATCCCGAACCGGTGCACATGTCGAGTACGCGGGTGACTTTTTCGGGCGCGTCGATCCAGGGGCTGAGCTGCGCGGGCAAGAGTTCCGCGATGAACGAGCGCGGCACGATGACGCGCTCGTCGACATAAAAGCGATGTTCGCCCAACCAGGCTTCCTGCGTCAGGTAAGCCGCCGGAATGCGCAGCTTGGCGCGGCGATCGAGAATTTCGACCACCGCGTTGATCTCGGCTTCGGTCAGGCGTGCGTCGAGGAAGGGCTCGAGCGTGTCCAGCGGCAGGTGCAGGGTATGCAGAACCAGATAGGCCGCTTCGTCATAAGCCGAGGCCGAGCCGTGACCGAAAAATGCGCTCGCTTCGGTAAGGCTTGAGACGCCGTAGCGCAGCAGGTCGCGCACAGTGCGAAACGGCATGCCGGAGGAACTGGCCATGGCTGGCTGGGTCCTCAGGCCGGACCGGCGCTGGCCGGCGTGCCGAGCAGGCGCTCAAGCGCCCCGCGGTAGATGTCTTTGAGGGGATCGATGGCGGCGATGTCCACATGCTCGTTGAGCTTGTGGATCGAGGCGTTGACCGGGCCCAGCTCGGCGACTTCGCGGCAGATAGCGGCGATGAAACGCCCATCCGAGGTACCGCCGCTGGTCGACAGCTCGGTGGAAACGCCGGTGACCGCCTCAACGCTTGCTGTCAACGCAGCGACCAGGGCTCCGCGCGGGGTCATGAAGGGCTTGCCCGATACCGACCAGGCCAGATCGTAGTCAAGGCCGTGACGGTCGAGCACGGCGCGCACTTTCGATTGCAGGCCTTCGATGGTGGATTCGGTACAAAAGCGAAAGTTGAAATCGATGGCGACGCTGCCAGGAATCACGTTGCCTGCGCCTGCGCCGCCATGGATATTCGATATCTGCCAGGCGGTCGGCGGGAAGTACTGGTTGCCGCGATCCCATTCGATGGCCACCAGCTCGGCCAATGCGGGCGCGACCAGATGCACCGGATTTTTCGCCAGGTGGGGGTAGGCGATGTGGCCCTGCACGCCCTTGACCACCAAGCGGCCGGACATCGAGCCGCGCCGACCGTTCTTGACCGTGTCGCCCAGTCGCAGGGTAGCGGTTGGCTCCCCCACGATGCAGTAGTCGAGCAATTCGCCGCGCGTCTTCAATGCTTCGCACACCTTGACCGTGCCGTTGACGGCAACGCCTTCCTCGTCGGAGGTGACCAGAAAGGCGATCGAGCCCAAGTGATCGGGTGTGCTTGCGACGAACTCCTCGCAGGCCACCACCATCGCCGCCAGCGAGGTTTTCATGTCGGCCGCGCCGCGCCCGTAAAGCTTGCCGTCGCGCACGGTGGGTTCGAACGGGTCGGAATGCCATTGGTCCAGCGGCCCGGTGGGCACAACGTCGGTGTGCCCGGCGAAACACAGCACCGGCGCGCCCGTGCCGCGACGCGCCCACAGATTGTGCACGCGCTCGGGACCGACGCCAAAATGCATGGGTTCCAGGCGAAAACCGATCGTAGCCAGGTGCTCACCGATGATGCGCTGGCAATCGCCGTCGGCAGGCGTGACCGAGGCACGGGCAATCAGTTGGCGCGCGAGTTCAAAAGTGGGTGAATCGGGCATCAGAACAGGGTTTCCCAGGTTTGTGCGGCGAAGCCGACAGCGATCCGCCCGCCGCTATCGAGCACAGGACGCTTGACGATACTAGGGTGTGCCGTCATCAAGTCGCGCGCGCCGCTCGTCGATGCTGCACCGGCGCGTTCGCTGTCATCCAATTTGCGCCAGGTTGTGCCCTTGCGATTGAGCAGGGCCTCCAGGCCGGCCACTTCTATCCAACGTGTCGCCAATAGGGGCGCCAAGCCTTCGCGCTTGAAATCATGGAAGCGATACTCGATCTTGCGGGCATCAAGCCAGGCACGTGCCAGGCGAACTTGATCGCAATTCGGTATTCCGTACAGCGTGACCGCGCCAGCCAATTACTTGATGTCCTCGGTGATAAGCGTGATTTCGGTGAATGAGGCGCCGCCGATCTCGGGTACATCGTTCGCGCTTTTTGGCGCCGGGCCTGGCTTGCCACCCGCGGATGGCGTGGCGGCGCCCGCTGCGCTGCCGCCCGGCGAGGTTGCGCCTGCCTCGGTATTGTTGAGCAGCCAGATCAGGTTGGTCGGCGAATCGGCATTGGCCATGCCTTCTTCCTGGGTGATCTTGCCTTCGCGGATCATGCGGAAAAAGGCCTGTTCGAAGGTCTGCGAGCCGGGCGACATGGATTTGTCCATCGCGTCCTTCATCTCGCTGATGTCGCCTTTCTCGATCAGTTCGGCGATGTGCCGCGTGTTGAGCATCACTTCGACTGCGGCGGAGCGGCCGCCGACCTTGTTGCGGATCAATCGTTGCGAGATGATGGCCTTGAGTGCAGCCGACAGATCCTGCAGCAGGGCCGGGCGATTCTCCAGCGGATAAAAGCTGATGATGCGATTCAACGCGTGGTAAGAGTTGTTGGCATGCAGCGTGGCCAGGCACAGGTGCCCGGATTGCGCGTAGGCGATGGCAGCGCCCATGGTGTCCTTGTCGCGCACCTCGCCGATCAGGATGCAATCGGGCGCCTGGCGCAGCGCGTTCTTCAGTGCGATCCTGAAATCGAGGGTGTCGGTGCCGACTTCGCGTTGATTGACGATCGATTTGCGGTTCTTGAAAATGAACTCGACCGGGTCTTCAAGGGTAAGAATATGCCCTGACTTGAGTTCGTTGCGGTAGTCGAGCATCGAGGCCAGCGAAGTCGACTTGCCCGAACCGGTGGCGCCGCACATCAGGATCAGGCCGCGCTTTTCCATGATCACTTCCTTGAGTACCTCGGGCAGGGCAAGGGAGTCGATCGGCGGAATCTCGTTCGGGATATAGCGCACCACCACCGCCGGCGTGCTCTTCTGGCGCATCGCGCTGATGCGGAAGGCACCAACCCCGGGCATCGGAAAGGCGGTGTTGAGTTCGAGCGTGTCCTCGAATTCCTTGATCTGTTTTTCGGTCAGCACCTCGTATAACAGCTTGGTGATGGTTTCGGAATCCATCACCTGCTGATTGACAGGCACCGCCACGCCATTGATCTTGATATTGATCGGCGAGGAGACCGACAGGAAGATATCGGAGGCCTTCTTGTCGGCCATCAACTGGAACAGGCGCTTCATTGCAGACATGACATATTCCTCCGGTGAATCGGCCACGCATGACGATCCAGCCCGCAGCCGGTCGCCATGCCCTTTGGAGCCCACTGCACAAGCCGCCCTGTCGCTGCGTCTGGAACGGCGGCCCAGATGCAAATCAATGCGATGCAAAAGCCAGTGTTGTTCCCTGCGGGATGGTTCGGTGTTTCCTCAGTCGCCGCGCAACAATTCGTTGATCGCGGTTTTGGCCCGGGTCTGGGCATCGACGCGCTTGACAATCACCACGCAATACAAGTTTACCTTGCCGGAGGCGTCGGGCATCGAACCGGGCACCACCACCGACCCGGAAGGCACACGTCCGTAGTGGATTTCGCCGCTCGCGCGGTCGTAGATCTTGGTGCTCTGGCCGATGAATACGCCCATCGACAACACCGAATTCTCCTCGACGATCACGCCCTCGACCACTTCGGAGCGGGCACCGATGAAGCAGTTGTCCTCGATGATGGTGGGGTTGGCCTGCAGCGGCTCGAGCACGCCGCCGATGCCGACGCCGCCCGACAGGTGCACGTTCTTGCCGATCTGCGCGCATGAACCGACGGTGGCCCATGTATCGACCATGGTGCCTTCATCGACATAGGCACCGATGTTCACATAAGAAGGCATCAGCACCACGTTCTTGCCGATGAAACAGCCGCGCCGCGCCACCGCCGGCGGCACCACGCGGAAGCCGCCGCGCTGGAACTTGACTGCATCATAGTCGGCGAATTTGGTCGGTACCTTGTCGTAGAACTGCATCGCGCCCGACGGCATCGGCGCGTTGTCTTCCAGCCGGAACGACAGCAGGACCGCTTTCTTGATCCATTGATGCACGGCCCAGGCCCCGTTGATTTTCTCGGCGACACGTGCGCGGCCGGCATCGAGTTCGGCGATCACGTGCTTGACCGCCTCGCCGATACGTGCCGGTGCCTTGCCTGGCGACAACTCGCTGCGCTTTTCCCAGGCATCGTTGATGATGGTTTCCAGATCGGTCATGTTGGCTTCCTGTTGATTGTGGTTGGGAGTACGGGTTTGGCGGTGCTGTGCCCGGGTCTGGCTGCGGCTACCGATTGGCGCAAAAACTGGCGATGCGCTGCGCCGCTTCGACGCACTCGGCGGTTTCCGCCACCAGGGCCATGCGCACGTAGCCCACGCCGGGGTTGCGGCCGCTGTCTTCGCGCGCCATGTAGCTGCCCGGCAGAACGGTCACGGCCTGGCTGGCATAGAGGTCGCGGGCGAAGCGCGCGTCGTCGCCGTCAGGCACGCGGGCCCACAGGTAGAAGCCGGCATCGGGCAACCTCACGCCAAGATGTGGCTGGACCAGCGGCAACACGGCATCGAACTTGGCGCGATACAGCCGGCGATTTTCGAGCACATGCGCTTCGTCGTTCCAGGCCGCCGCGCTGGCCGCCTGTACCGTGAGTCCCATCGCGCTGCCGTGATATGTGCGGTAAAGCAGGAACTTGCGCATGATGGCGGCATCACCGGCAACAAAGCCGGAGCGCATGCCCGGCACGCTGGAGCGCTTGGACAAACTGGAGAAAACGATCAGCTGCCGGAAATCGCGGCCCAGCGCTGCGGCAGCTTCCAGCCCGCCCAGGGGCGGGCTGGTCTCGTCGAAGTAGATCTCGGAATAGCATTCGTCCGAGGCAATCACGAAGCCATGGCGGTCGGCCAGGGCGAAAACCTCGCGCCAGTCGTCGAGGTTCATCACCGCGCCAGTCGGATTGCCGGGTGAGCAGACGATCAGCATCTGCGTATCGCGCCAGACTTCGTTGGACAGGGCGCCGAGATCGGAAGCGAAATTGCGCTCCGGCACGGCAGGGGCGAAGCGCGCTTGAGCGCCCGCCAACAGCGCCGCCCCTTCATAGATCTGATAGAAGGGATTGGGGCAAACCACGGTTGCGCCAGGCCGGCTGGCGTCGATCACGGTTTGCGTCAAGGCGAACAGGGCCTCGCGCGAGCCGTTGACCGGCAGTACCTCGGTGGCAGCGTCGACCTTTGGCAGGCGGTAGCGGCGCATCAACCATTGCGCGATCGCATTGCGTAGCGCAGGCTCGCCGGCGGTGGCCGGATACTTGGAAAGCCCGGCCAGATTGTCGGTCAGTGCCTGCTTGATGAAGGCGGGAGTCGCGTGTTGCGGCTCACCCAGGCCCAGGCTCACCGCGCGCAGGCCGGCCGGCGGCGTGACACCGGCAAACAGCTGGCGCAGTTTTTCGAACGGATACGACTGCAGCAGGTCGAGACGAGGGTTCATTGCCGGGCATGGACAAAGCGAAAAATGAAAAAGCCTCGCTGGTCGGGCGAGGCTTTGGATTCATGGTCGGGGCGGCGGGATTCGAACTCGCGACCCCTTGCACCCCATGCAAGTGCGCTACCAGGCTGCGCTACGCCCCGAACAGGCGAATTGTAGCAGAGCAATGCCCGGAACGGCCCGCGCAAGTTCAGGCAGGCGGTTTTTCCGCGCCGGCTTCCGCCGTCTTGCCGCGCACTGCAGCGCGGCGCAGCTTCTTGTAAAGCTCGGGCTGATCGGCCTTGAGGTATTCGAGAATCTCGAAATCCTCGCGCTTGACCTTTTCCAGATCAACCTGCTCTACATGCACCAGGCGCAGCAACTCGCGTACCGGCTTGGGCATTTCGCGCCCGGATTCATAGCGTGAACCGCCGGATTGCGTTACGCCTATGCGGGTCCAGAACTCATCTTGATTAAGGCCGAGGCGCTGGCGAATGTCGCGTGGATCAAATTTGTCGAAAAAGCCCATAGTGTGCCCAATATCTCCCGTGACCCCGCTCCCGCACCAAAGATAGCAAAAAAAACCGTGTCGCAGCGGCGCCGCCGCCAACCTTCACAAGCTTTAACAGAATGCCAGGCCGGGTGCCAGACCGGGTGCATACGAAACCGGCAAATCAATTAAGATACAAGGCTTTGCCGGTGAATGCTTGCCCGGTACCCACGCGCTTTGCGCAGTCATTATGACCTTGATTGTCCATAAATACGGCGGTACCTCCGTCGGCACTACCGATCGCATCAAGAACGTGGCGCGGCGCGTGGCCAAATGGCATGCCGCCGGGCACCAGATGATAGTCGTACCGTCGGCGATGTCAGGTGAGACCAATCGCCTGCTGGGGTTGGCGCGCGAACTTTCGCCCAACCCCGATCCGCGCGAACTTGATGTGATCGCCTCGACCGGAGAGCAGGTCACAATCGGCCTCCTGTCGATCGCTCTCATGGCTGTCGGCCTCAAGGCCAGGAGCTATACCGGCGCCCAGGTGAAGGTCCTGACCGACAGTGCCTTTGGCAAGGCACGCATCATGGCGATCGATGAACGCGCCATTCGTGCCGATCTCGAACATGGCTACGTGGTGGTGGTGGCGGGTTTTCAGGGTATGGATGAGAAAGGCAACATCACCACCCTCGGACGCGGCGGCTCGGACACCTCCGCGGTGGCGCTGGCGGCCGCACTCAAGGCCGACGAATGCCTGATTTATACCGATGTCGACGGCGTCTACACCACCGACCCGCGCATCGTTGCCGAGGCACGCCGCCTGAAAACGGTGACCTTCGAGGAAATGCTGGAAATGGCCAGCCTGGGTTCGAAGGTGCTGCAGATTCGCTCGGTCGAATTCGCCGGCAAGTACAAGGTGCCGCTGCGTGTGCTTTCCAGCCTGACCGATCCCGACATGCCGATTGCAGAAGAGGCACGCTCGGGCACCCTGATCACCTTTGAGGAAGACCAGAAAATGGAACAAGCCGTCATTTCCGGCATCGCGTTCAACCGCGACGAAGCCAAGATCACCGTCATGGGCGTGCCCGACCGTCCGGGCATCGCCTACCAGATCCTGGGGCCGGTGGGCGATGCCAACATCGATGTCGACATGATCATCCAGAACGCCAGCGTGGGCGGCTTGACCGATTTTTCATTCACCGTCAATCGCGCAGAGTACGCCAAGGCGCTCGAGGTGCTCAACAGCCGAGTCAAGGGGGCGATCAGCGCCGCCGAGATCCGCGGTGACGAGAAAGTGTGCAAGGTTTCGATGGTGGGGATGGGCATGCGCACCCACGCCGGTATCGCCAGCCAGATGTTTCGCACGCTCTCGGAAGAGGGCATCAACATCCAGATGATTTCCACCTCCGAGATCAAGATCTCGGTGGTGATCGACGACAAATACATGGAATTGGCCGTGCGCGCCCTGCACAAGGCCTTCGGTCTCGACCAGGCGGGCTGAACCGCATATAATTCGCAGCGGCCCCGGAGACGTGGATGAGTGGCTGAAATCGACGCCCTGCTAAGGCGCTATACAGGCTTAAACCTGTATCGAGGGTTCGAATCCCTCCGTCTCCGCCAAAAGCGATTCCAAAGCAGTCCAAGCAAGTCCAAGCAAGTCCAATCAAACCCGCTTCTCCCTCCAGGAAAGCGGGTTTTTGGTTTTCTGTCTGTTGACGTGCTTTGACAACCGGGGGCATTCTTAGGGGCATCCGTGCAAACCGGGACATCGTCTCCCGGCGCCGTTAGGGCGACCCGAAATGCCCCTGACCGATGCCACCTGCAAGGATGCCCGGTCCCCGAGGGGTGCAACTTCAAGCGCATAAGCGGAGCGGGCGGGTTGTACCTGGAAGCGACCAGGACCGGCGCGAAGCTGTGGCGCTTGAAGTACCGCCACATCGGCAAGCAAAAGCGCCTGGCGAGCGGCGCCTAAGCGCAATCACGGTGTTTGTAGCGTGTGCAAGCTGAGCAGCGGGAATGAGTGCGCCCTCGATGCGGATGACCTGATAGGCAAGCTGGGATGTGTTTCGGCGGGTCATGGGTCAGGGGTCAGGTTCCGCGCAGCAGGTTGCGCGCGATGGTGTAGCAGTGCAGGGCGACGGGCATGAAGTCGATGGTCAAGCCATCCACGGTGGCTTCGCTGGTGGTGGTGCGGGTGGTGACCAGTGGTGTGCGCGCAAGCTTGTGGCGCCGTGCCAGTTCAAGCAGGCCGCGCAGTTCGTTGGGCGCCGACACCGGCCGGTCCGACCATTTGATCTCGACGGCGAAACGCGGCTTCTGGGTGCGAGCGTCGAGCGAGACGATGTCCACTTCCAGATCCTGCCGGCCGGCCTTCCAGCGCGCGTAGTGCAGCGATCGGCTCACCTCGGCGCTGTGCAACCACTGGCTCCAGACGGCGGTTTCGGCCAGGCTCCCCATGGCTTCATCGTCGGCCGTTGCCATGCCGAACAACGCGGCCCGGATGGAGGGGTTGGTCAGGTACACCTTGAACGTGCGGGCACGCTGCATGCGCAGCGCGTTTTCGTCGATGCGGTGGACACGCCGGATGAGAAATGCCGCCTCAAGGTACTCCAGGTAGTCGCTCAACTTGGTCTTGGTGATGCCGGAGTGCTTGCTCAAATCTTCCAGCCCCAACTCGTTGCCGGTGTTGAATGCCAGCACATTGAAAAACCGGTTCAGTTCCTGCGTATCGCCGATGCCGTACAGGCTGGGCAGGTCTTTGAGCAGCACCTTGTCGACAATGTCCTGCCGCAGAAAGCGCGAGGGATTCGCGCGCACCATGGGGTTCATCACCGCCTCGGGAAAGCCGCCATAGTTGAGGTAATTGATGAACTCCACATTGAGCGCGTGAATATCGGTGGTCAGGTAACCGGGGGCGCGGTCGCGCGGGCGCTCATCCTGCGGCATGGCGTCGCGAATCAGGGCCTCCTCCTGGCCGGCGAATTTGAGATATTCGGCGAACGTGAGTGGCGGCAGGATGAATTCGGTGAAGCGCCCGGCGCCCGACTCGCGGCTTTTCATGCGCAACGCGGCGGCGGCCGAACCGCTGGCCACGAAGCGGATGCGCGGATATGTATCGACCAGCGACTTCAGGTGGACTTCCCAGTCCTTGAGGTATTGCACCTCGTCGAACAGCACCCACAGGGTCTGCTTGGCCGGATGCCGGTGCAGGTCGGCGAACATCTGCACCAGGCTCTCCAGCGAGCGGCCGGAATAGAGCGGCGTGTCCAACGACAGAAACAGCACTTGGGTGCCGGCGACTCCGTCGTCGAGCAATTGCGCCACCAGGTGCTTGAGCATCACGGTCTTGCCGACCCGTCGCGGACCGATCAGCACCACGGCCCGGCGTACCTCGGCGTTGCGCACCAGGGTGGAAAACTGGCTGAAATAGGCCCGGCGCGGCCAACCGCTCTCCTCGGGGTCGATATTCTGACCCGCCCGCCACCACGGGTTGTCCAGGGCCAGACGACGCTGCACCTCGCGAGGCGGTATTTGGAGATCGGTCGCCATTGTCTGATTGGGCTTGGCCTAGTTCGTCAAATTAAGCATAGTTTTGTGATTCTAATTCAACGGATGCCATTTTTCCCAATTCGAACAATTACTTGTAACGTCTTGTTTACCCTCGTCTGCTCGTCTGGGCCTAGATCGGGCCGCGGCTCGAATGCGGCGATGGTCCTGCAGAGGGGTCTGCGCGCGACGCTGTGCAATCGCTTCGAGGAGCGCCTGCCATTCTGGCAGCGCATCCAGCGCTTGCTGCAAATGGCGGTCGCGTACCGGCGGTGGCATATTGGGCTCGGCTTCGGCGTCCGGCAGCGCGCGCGCCTTCGGGTTCAAGTTCGGCAGGTGGTCGACCAGCAGCTTGTAGTGCTCCTTGTATGGTTCCTTCTCCTACAGGCGATCGTGCGGTCAGGTCTTTCACGCCGCCGAAAGGCACGATGTGGAGCGGCAGCGTGGAACCGGCATGACGCAGCCGATGGATCGGGTCTGGGTGTTACGTCCGTCGAAATCCTGGGCGCTAAATGAATTCCCCACTCCCTATCAAGGTGACATCGTCACGCCTGCGCACCGACACAGATTCCGGGAATCGTGTGGAGCGCAGCACCAGCGCGCCGTCGCTCAACACCGGCGGAAGCTCGAACCCGCAATCTGCCGCGGCCTTCTCCAGCCGGGTTTGTTGAAGAGGCGTCACGCGGCGCTTTCGACTGGACTGTGATAGCCGACCCGGATGACCATCGCGATGAAGGGACAGCGACCCGAGCGGACAGCGCCGCCCAGTTTGATGAGTGCGTCGTGCGCGCAGCGGCTTGCACTAAACCGGCTGTCGATCATGCCTCACTCCGCCGTCGCCGCGACACGGTTCCATCGAAGCGGCTGGCGCCGCCAGTGCTCGGTGATGCCTTGGGAGAAGTCGGCGCGAACCAGCTTTGCGCGCTCGATCAGCCAATCGTCCGACTCACGGCGAATCACCACGCCTTCAATCGGCCCATCTCGAAAGGCGCTGCGCTCCTGCTCGACCAAATGTATCAACGCAGTACGCGACAAACCGCCTTGCGCAACTTGGTTAACTACCTGCAAGCCGGTCTCTCGGGCCCAGGCGTTGCGCCGCGCGGAAGACCAAAAGCGCTTCGCGCTACGGTCGTAGACGTCAAACAGCAACCACCAGTCCGGCAACCGGGAATAGTCGAGGCTATGTCGAGCGGCGCACCACTCGCCGAAGGCGATCAAATCAGTGCCCAGCGTATCGAACAACCCATCCTGATGAATCGAGAGCCATTCGGATAAATGCAGGAACTGGCCCACGAATGGATGTCGGAGGTATTCGCCGCGATTCTGCGCACGCAACTCACCGTCGGTGGAAAAGGAAATTCCAAGATTGGCGCCGTCCAGCTTTTCTTCAACGGTGACGTCGCCGGCCAGCAATGTCTCCACTTCACCCGGCGCCAAGACCTTGTCGTCGCGTGGCTCGCCCGAGCCTAGCCAAGCAAGGTGGGCGATATGTGGGAAGCGGAAAAAGTCGCTCATCTGTCCGACGGCAATGGCGGCGCGACTGCGCGTGGGAACTTCTTGGCGTAGAAGCGGAGTGCGTCATCAGGGCACAGAAACTCGACGTGGACGTCGCGCGCCCGCAACTGTTGCCACCAGTTCAGCCACTTGCTGTCGGCGGCTTGCCAGATCGGCGGTTTGGCGGGGTGCGCATGGGCCACCGCAGCAAACTTGCGGTCCGGCGCATCGAACGCAGGCTGCAAGTCTGGATCCGGAAATTCCGCGAACTCGTCGGGTTGCGTCTCGCTGATCGCGACACGATGCACCCGATTCGCGTTCGCGCTGTTTTGCAGAAGCCATTTCAGGAACACATCACCCACCCCCTTGGGTTGATTCGGCCGGGTCTTGTTCTGGTATTCGCCCAATATCCGGTAGGCGTCGTCAATCACAACCGCACCGTCTTTCTGATGTGCGAGAAGTCGGGCCACACAGGCCTGACGGCATTGAAGCGAAGTGTCCGCATGGCTGCCGTTGGCCACCAGCAACACATTGGTGTCGATCACCGCCGGATTCATTGCGCGCTCTTTTCGCCCGCGGCCTGCCTCTGTAGAGCGGCCATGGTCCGTGCCGCGATGTCACCCATCTCGTCGCCAAAGAAATTCTCCGGCCAGTTTTCGATCTCGCCGAACATATCCAGTCGCAGCGCTTCCATTTCAGCCGCAGCGCCCTTGCGATTCACAAAATAGATCGCAACGTCCTTGACGTCGATCTTCCCTTCAGCGACTCGGCGCTGTAGGCGAGTCAGGAAGTGCTCGGAGTGTGTTTCGACGATCAATTGCATATTCCGTGGCGTGCTTTCCTCGTATGCCTGAACCGCGCTGATAAAAACATCGGCCAGGTTGGATTGCGCCATCGGATGGAGGTGAATCTCGGGCTGCTCCATCCACACCGTGGAGCCGGCGGGTGCGTAGAACGCCTGAACAAGTGCCGGCAATACCTGAGACACACCAAAGCCCACGTCCGTCAACTTGACTTTGTGTGCTTTTGGGTGGGTCTTTACCAATACTTCATACTCCTTGCGACCCTTTGCCAATGCGCGCACCTCAAAGCTGTCGATAACACCAAGGTCCGTCAACCACTCCGCGATGAATGGGACGAACTGCTGTTTGCGTTGCCGATAACCTCGATTCAAATGGCGTCCCTGTGCATCGGCGGCCAACAGCGCGGCGATCGTGGCTTCACCTTCAGCTCCCACGTCTGGCGGAGTATCGCCCGACCATTGGTATACGCGACGTGCAGGTCGTCGCAATGGCCCAAGAAAATAGACCTGCTCCAGCATTTGCTCAGTTTGCAACGTAAAGTCAGCCAGGAAGTCGGCATTCTGATACCGCAACAGAGTCCGATCGGCAAAGCGATAAAACTTTTCCGGCGGCTCGACAGGCCATCCGCGCCCGACAGCGCGAATCAACTTGAGAGGGCTACATTCAATATTGCCGCGAGTGTGATTCATCTCGAGCACAGCGTTGGCGCCATCGAATAACTGGTACTGAAAAGCCTCGGTTTGGGGCTGTTCAGCCTTGTCCGCGCGCAGAGTACTAGAGAGGCGCAGTTCGTCTCCTCGAAAGGATTGCTTAGCGTCCAGCGCGTTCTTGACGGCCAAAGCGCCTTGCAAGCGCCAGCGCAGCGAAAATTCCAGTGGCAACTTCAGATCGTGACCGTACAAACAGTCTTCAAATGTGCCGAGGTCGATGAGCGAGTTTTCGTCACCCATGTGCAACGCGCGCTTGCGATCGGAGAGTTGGACCGTCTGCTTCAGAGCCAGCAAGAGGTGCCCAAGGCTGGATTTGCCCGAGCTGTTCGTTCCGAAAATGACGGTCAAGGGTGCGAGTCGGATCGTTCCCGTGTCTTGCCACGCTTTGAAGTTCTTGATTTGCATTTCGGTCAGCATGTTTTGTCCTTATATCGCAGCATCATTCGCGCGTCCGGCCGCTTTCAGGCGCCATCAAGCTCAGCCTTGTACAGCGCCGATGAGGTCGGCCCATGAGGGGAAGTCCGCGGTATCGCCTGATCTAAATTGCACAAGTCCATCGAATCCGTGTACTGGATCAATTGGTGGAAACAAAACGACATTTCGGCCGCCCGGTCTGACCGCGCTCGGGAACACGATGCCGTCAATTTGTTCGCCAAGCGCGTCGCGAAACACTTTTGCAAAGTACTCGGAGACGACCTGTGACGGAACATACTCGACGTGTTCACTGCCATCCTTCTTGACTGGTGTGCTGATACTCGTGACAAAGTTTTCGATAAACAGCAAGCCTTCTCGAGCTTCACGCCCCCCGTCGTCGAAGATGGACGGAAGCGCTGGAATCCGGCATAGATCAAGGACCTTTAGCTCGCGGACGATTGAAAACTCGGCATGCGATGCTTGGCACGGTGGTCCGGATAGAACCTTCGCGAATGCTTGAGCCTGCGCCCGCGGGTCGGTGCATTCTCGGGCGGGCGGCTGGTGACGAACCATTTTGCCGGTATCGGCCGCTCGTCTTCGGTGAAGCCCCAGGGCTCGCGGAGATTGGCAAAACTCAGGGTGCGGAGCTGGTCAAGTTCACTGCCAGCGAGGTAGCGCGTCGCGATACACAGGCCTTGGCGCATGGTCTCGAAGAGTGCCCGCAGCACCACGGCTCGCTCTTCAGGCCGAGCAGCTTGCAATACGGGCGGTGCATTCGCCCACGCGTCCTTGTCGGCCGCCAGATCGTCAATGTCCTGGTACGCGACACGCACCAAGCCGAGTTGTTCCAGATTTGGGTTGTTGAATCGCCATCCGCGCCGCAGGTCGTAAAAGCTGCGATAGCCGAGGATGGAGCGCATCGCATCCTGTACCTGACGGCGGTTGTTTCCCTTTACGTCAGGCTGCTGCATGTATTCGGCACGGACCGCGGCATCGTCACGGTCGAAGCCGAGCGCCTCGAACACCGCGTTGGCGATTTCCTTCTCCGACAGGGTATGGGACGGGGCACGCTCGATCGCCGACAACAGCGCCGCGCGAATCAACAGCACCTGCACGAAATCGTTGAAATGCCCGGCTTGCAGCGCCGCATCCTGGCGGTTGTCGGAAAACCCCAGGACCTTCTTCGCGTCCTGCGACAGCTGGTTGTCCTGCTCATACAGATAGCGCAGGGACGACAAGGTCAGCATGGTGGTCGCCGAACTGCGGCCCTCGCCGGAGAGCGAGGTCAGGCGCAACGAGTCCTTGCCCGAGGTCGTGTGGGAAGTGCCGCAGGCGAGGCAAAAGCGGAAGCTGCCCGGAACGAACCAGGCGGGCATGCCGTCATCGGCGGTGGTGGTGACGCCGTCCGACCGCACTTTGACGCTTTGCGGAATGAATTTCTTATAGGAGGACTTGACGCGCCATTCGCCGTTGACGCGCTCTTCGACCCAGGTTTCGGGGTAACGCTCGGGATCGGCATCGCTCCAGACCTGTGCCACGTCTGGCATCAGAAACCCGAACTTGACACCATCGTCCTCGTGCTGGCGCTCGTCGATGTTGCGGCGCTCGAAAGTGCGCCCCTCGGGGCTGTCGACGTCCCAAACCGGGATGTATTCCTGGCCGCAATCGCGGCAGAAGTGCACGTTGTAGAGGTGACGGGACCGGTCGCCGGCGACAAATTGCTGCCCATCGAGCGTGACCACGCGCCTGGTTGGTGCCTCCAGCGTGGCGAATACCCGGCCGCCGCCGGAGAAGAACTGGTGGAGCTTGAAGGCGAACAGGGACTTGCCCGAATCGTCAGTCACGGTATGCGCGCGCAGGAGGAATTCCTGCAGGTAGCTGCGGCAAGTCGCCTCCGGCAGGCCAGCCGCCTCCGCGAGAAGCGTGGCCGCCTCTTTCAAGGTTCTGGGCTTGGCCCGGCGCGGTTTGCCGCTCTCGTAGGTGAGGCCTAAGGTCAACTCGACCCAAACCGAAACCGGGTGGGCGGCCATTTGCGCATAGCTGAGGTCAGCGGGCACACCGGCCAGGAGGGCGGGCCCGAGCAAAGGCGCGATGGTTTTTTCGGTTTGCGCGTCCGGTGTCGTGCGGCGCAGTGTTTCCGTGATGACGTTGCGATCCGGGATAGGGGTGCCGAACAGGCGCGTGGCCACCCGCGCGACGACCGAATTGCGCTCCATCTCGGTGCCGTCGGTGGCCATGGTGGCCGACGTGCCGATGCAGATGAGCTTGTCGGCCAGGGCTTCACGAACCCTGCGCACAAGCAGGGCCACGTCAGCACCCTGCCGGCCGCGGTAAGTGTGCAACTCGTCCAGAACCAGAAAACGCAACCCGCGCGCGTTCGCCATGACCTGCTGATCGATAGCGTTTTGCCGGGTCAACAGCAACTCCAGCATCATGAAGTTGGTCAGCAGGATGTCGGGCGGATTCGCCTTCATGGCTTCGCGCTCTTCCGTCCCCTCTTGCCCGGTAAAGCGCCCAAACGTGACCGGCCTGACGTTGGGCTCCGCGCCCAGGAATTTCTTCAGTTCCTCCAACTGGCTGTTGGCCAGCGCGTTCATGGGATACACCACGATCGCCCGGGTGCGCGGCGTCGGATCCGCTTCCCTGGCCTTAAGGCACGCATCGACGATCGGGATGAAATACGCCAGCGACTTGCCGGAACCCGTGCCTGTGGTCAGGACATAGCTTTCGCCGGCAGCCGCCAGGCTGATGGCTTCAGCCTGATGCTTGTGCAGCGGCAGGGAATGGCCGGCCGACGACGTGCTTTTGCCGAAGCGGAAGATGTCGGCGCAACGCGGGTGCAGATGGCCAGCGTGGCAAAAGTCCTCGACCGTGCCGCCGGCCTTGAAATTCGGATTGATCTGCACCAACGGCTCGGGCCAGAACCGTTGGGAGGCGTATTCCGAGTCGACGTAGATGCGAATGTCGTCGGCCTTGATGCGCGTGAAACTGCGGGTGAATTCGGCATATTCACCAACCAGGTTTTCCCGAAATTCGAAGACGTTCAAATTGCGCCTCTATTTTTTCTTCGACAGCAATCTGTTGCATCGCCTATGGAAGTGACTCTTTCACCAACGTTCAGCGCTCCAATCTCCCGGGCATTTCCCAAAGCCCCAAGCCCGCGATTTTGCCTGCGAAAACATGCAACACCGTTCTGCGCATTCCTATTTTGGCATCGAGTTCGGGGCGCTGGGGTATATCAATGGATAAGCACGGTCTAGCCGCCCAGTCCGCTGGCTTACAGGATTGGCGCGTAGAGACGGTCGCGCAGGTAATCCAGGTCGCGCGCGAAGGTGGCGCAAAAGATCTTCAGGCGAGCCAGCGGAGTCTCGATCGGCACCATGCTGGATTCGGACAGCATCTGTTCGATCTTGTACAAGCCCTCGGTCTGGTTCACGGGCGGAAATGTCACCACGCAGGAAAGCATGACATCCTAAGGGCTAGCACGATGAGCCTCAAGGTCTTTCACGGACTTTCGCGGAAATCTGTAAATCTCTGCCCGATGCCCTCTACCTCAAGCTAGTCGTGTGCACGCGTCGCTGACATCCCAAGCTCAAAGGTGAAAAACGCTCGGAGATTTTTTGTCAGATCGTGACCGAAAGGTTATTTTTCTTTGACGCGCGATGTTTGCTCACGCAAATTACCGAAAGGTAACGATGCGGGCGCGAAATGAGTCAATCTTCTGAAAAATTGCCGAGCGGTAACAAAGACAGGTCACCGGTTGTCGTCCAGTCCTTGGTCGACCTGCGCGCGATCGTCCGCGATCGGCGCAAGCACCTCGCCTTGAAGCAACTCGATCTCGCCGGCCTTGCCAACAGCGGTAATCGCTTCATTGTCGATGTGGAAAACGTCAGCCTGGCCACTTGTTATCGCCTTCGCGTTGCAGATCGAAGCTGCCAGCCATGCCGGTTCCGCCCGCCACTGGTTTTTCAGTGTTCACCAAGCAGCGCTGCGCGCGTGACCGGCTTTTGCAACTGCCCGAGCCACCATCGCAACGCCCGCCCCTGTGAGTC
>Ga0163147_10000864_pt1 | contig 47349 bp, 37 predicted proteins | sample OliLakLV19MP6G1_FD_148597 | JGI IMG/M metagenome (GOLD analysis project Ga0163147, IMG submission 148597) | Freshwater microbial mat bacterial communities from Lake Vanda, McMurdo Dry Valleys, Antarctica- Oligotrophic Lake LV.19.MP6.G1 | ecosystem: Environmental > Aquatic > Freshwater > Lake >... | reverse complement strand
TAAGAGCGCGGGCCACCCAAATTCAAATTACAGTTTTTCAAAACGAAATGCAATGATTTTTGATACCGGTTTTTATAGAAGACTTTCCTTGGAATAGAGGATTGTCCCCAACTTTTAATATTGACCCGGTTTAAGTCCCGAATGCACTTTTCAGTATGGAGCATTAGCCAACAGCAAGGGTGTGCTTTGTGAAAAGGAATCTGAAGGAAGCTTTAAGCACACAGTTTGAGCTGACGAACAGAAACTGTATAGAAGGCGGAATGATAATGGTGATGTTGCTAAAGAAACAAAAGCCCAATTATTGTATGGATTATAATTACTTAAATACAGCAGCTACATGAACGGGAAGCTGATACTCTTACCTTGAGAGAAGACCTGACAGGTTTCCAAAACCAGTTAGGTTGAGATGCTGAAACCTGTTAGCTCGAAATTCTCAAACCTATGAGGACTTCAGTCTTGGGAATAACCTGTGAGGTCATTGATGTCTGATTAGGGTTTATGGAGAAATATTATCTCGCATAAAAAAACCTCCCTGAATAAATCAAGGAGGTTTAAAATCACTTTAATTATAATTTATTCTACAACAAAATTTCTGATGGTAGCCTGAGCGCCATTGGAAATTTTTGCCATATAAACACCTGCAGGGTATGCGCTGATATCGATAGCAGTATTGAAAATAGTACCAATTCCGGTATTTTGGGAATATAGTACTTGTCCTGCCATATTCACAATGGAAACTATTGCGTCTTGAGCATCGCCAAAGGTCAAACTTAAATTTAATACGTCATCCGCCGGATTCGGGAAAATGTTGATTGAAGTCAGGTTTTCGATATTATCTACACCAACACAAATGTCAGCGGTAACATTTTTACAATAATCGTATGCCGATCCACCATAATCTACTGCCAAACAAACTTCGTAGGTGCCGGGCATAGGATAGATATGAACAGGATTGCGTTCTGTGCTCACTGCACCGTCGCCAAATTCCCAATAATAGGTTGCATCATCCGGTACTGCCGCGAAATTGGAAAGATCAGTAAAGTTCTTTTGTAAACTAATGCAAGGAGATGGCGTTGTGGCTAAGAAATTTACTCCCTTTGGTGCTACATACCAATCGATATAGGCGTGTTCCCATGCAAACAGATCTGTATATGCCAATGTGCTCACATAAAATCCGTTCCAGCCAGTGGCAGAAATGTTGTAACGCACATCAGAACTTGCAAAACCATCCTGATTATCAGAATATTCAGACCAGGAAACCGGTGCACTTTCTAAAAGTTCCTCATTACATAATAACCAAAAACGGTTCAAAGGATTTTCGATCAAAAACGGAGGGTCTGTGAAATCCAAAAGGGTATCACCAATTTCGTAAGGTTGACCCGGAATATATTGGAAAGCTACACCCACGAAATGGTCAGGTGAATTTTTATTGATCGTAAGATCAAGAGGAATGGTAACGGATGCAATATTAAAGCTAGCGGTATCTTCGTTATCCATCAGGAAGGTATACTCAGTATAAGTTCCGTTTGGTTTGTTGTCCTGATATTTATATTTGGTAAGGAACAGGCTGATATCAATACCTTCGTCAAAATCGCCATTTGCATCATTGTCGATGTAGTATCCTTCCTGATATACGCTGGAATTCGGTGCAAAAACATAAACTTTCAGGGTATCAGTATAGGAGTCATTAAACCTGTCGTAAAAATAATAGAAACGAACAGAGTCAATATCAAATGCGTGATCTTCATTGAACCAATCATCAGCATCACCGATAACGGTAAAATTATCATCCACAAAATCAGATACATAATCTGAAATCGGATCAAAAATATGCGAATATCCATGTCCGTACCAATAAAAATCCTCACCTGTTCCGGTTACAACATAGGTTGTAGAATCAGGCCAAAGTGGCACTGAGGCAAGATTTTCAAGTGTCCAGCCATTTAAAGCATAGTCAACGGCGTCGGAGTAATTTACCCAATAATAGTTAAGTGCACGTTCGCCGGCGGTTGAGGCTGGTTTAGTAACATCAAATTTGGTAGCTGTTTTGGCATTCGGAACTTGTGTGTTGCCATATTTAGCATCAGTTTGATAATTTAGAGGAGCTTGTGCATTAATGGAAGCTGCAATTATCAAAAATGTAATAAGTAAAAGATTTTTTTTCATAACTTTCCTTTTTCAAGATTTATTTCTTTACAAATATACAAATTCCATTTGAAATTTAGTCATTTCAGTGTCAGTTAACAACAGTTTTGTTTTACTTAACTATCCTTAAGAAAACATGTTCTGCACCTGGCTTCATACTCTTCCTTTTCTCCTAAAAGAACTTGGGCATTATTGTTAACTTTTCTGTAGGAACGAGAAGCAATATTTCCGCATTGCATACAAATAGCATGCACTTTTGTTATATAATCAGCAATTGCGAGCAGATCGGGCATGGGCCCGAAGGGTTTGCCGCGAAAATCCATATCCAACCCTGCTACTATTACTCTGGTGCCTCGCACTGCAATTTGTTCACATACCTCAACAATCCCGTTATCGAAAAACTGAGCTTCATCTATACCAATAACATCTACACCTTCACTCAGTAAAAGAATATTAAGGGAATTGTTAACCGGAGTTGATACAATAAATTTTTCATCATGAGAAACAACATTTTGTTCATCATAGCGGGTATCGATGGCAGGTTTAAATATTTCCACCTTCAAATTAGCTATACGAGCGCGCTTCAGACGGCGAATCAGCTCTTCCGTTTTGCCGGAAAACATCGATCCGCAAATTACTTCTATCCAACCAAGGCGTTCTCCTTTCAGATGAGGTTCAATAAACATAATTTTGCAAATATTATTTTTGGTACGAAAATACGTTTACAAGTTGGTTAAAACTACATAATTAAAAATGGATACTAAAATCACAGAAATTGAAATACTGATCGACAAGTTGAACTTACTTTTCAATTCAGTAAAAAGCGACGGACACCTTGATAAGTTTGAGATCGAATTGTTGAAAAAATATGTGCGTCAACTGCAAGAAAAAATCGACTCCATAAGTGATGGAACAAAACAGGAAAAAAAACCGGAAGTAAATGTTGTCCCGGTGGTCCCAATTGAGCCGATCATACCAAAAGTATTGCCTGAGGAAATAGCACCTCCCGTGATAGTTGAAGAAGAAAAACGGGAAAAGGAAAATATCGTAGCTACTGATAAAATAATACATCCTGAAAAAGAAACCCCTAAGGTTATTGTAAATCCCTATGCAGAAATCAAAAAAGAAGAAATTAAACCAATAGAAGAGGAACAAAAAAAACCTATTCATAAATTAAAGGAAAATGCAGAAGAGGAATTGAATAAGGCGCTTAATAACAAATTATCCAGCAATAAAAAGACCTTAGCTGAAAGGATTCACTCTCATAAAGCAAAAGAGATCACTAGTGTTATTGACCTCAACGACAAATTATTTTTTATTAAAGAATTGTTTAAGGGCGATGCAAGTGGTTATTCAGTTGTACTCAAAAAAATAAACGGTATGAATTCTTTTGAAGAAGTAAAAAAATATATTCAAAATGAATTATCCACCCAATATAATTTCTCAGAAAAAGAATCAGTGGAAAGATTTTTAGAAGTGGTGAAGTTGAAATTCGAATAATGAGAAATGAGTGGTGAGTGATGAGTTGGTGAGTGGTGAGTTGGTGAGTAAGGAGTAATGAGTTTACTCCAACTTCACTAAAAATATTTACTCCTGACTAATGACTCTTGACTATTTGGTGAGTGGGCCGTGGCAGCAGGGAATTGGTAAAATGCTCTCAGTGAAGATTTCAGTAACATTTTAGGTTATGAGTAATGCCCGCCCGGATGACCCCGGTCGGACGGGAGTTATATGTATAAATTTAAAGGTTGATTCTTTACTCACGATTCACGAAATTATCAATTAAATCTGTAAACTGGGCTCAAATTATTGCCTAGATTGACAATTGGAAATCGAAAATTGAAAATAAATCGCCCGTGTCCATTCTCCATTTTCAATTCTCCATTCTCCATTCTTCCATCTCCATTCCCAATTGTTTCTCCATTGCAGTAACTATTTGTTGTGTTCCTCCAAGGTGCAATTGAACATATTCTTCGGCCTCGCTTGCTGCACCTTCATAAATAAATTGAAATTGATTCATCAGGTTTATCCTGTTCAATAATTCATTGTAATCGCGAACATCGAAGGCGGCATTTCTATTGGTTAATTCTATAGCCTCGTTGAATTTTTTAAATTTCGGTCCGAATATCACAGGTTTTCCATACACAGCAGCTTCCAAGCAATTATGTATACCTGCATTAAATCCGCCGCCAATGTAATTTAGGTCGCTATATTGATACAGAGATGATAACATTCCGATATTGTCGATAATTAATACCCTTTTTCCGATAAGATCGGCTTCAGTAGCTTTATTTAATTCGGAATAAATGAGAGAAAATTTTGCGAATATTTTTTTTGTTTTACGCATATATTTTTTCTCAATATTATGCGGAACAATAATGATCTTAAAATTTACAAATACCAGGGATTTATAAAAAGCCTTTGCAAGTAATCTTTCATCCTTTGGCCAGGTGCTTCCGGCAATTATTACATTGTGATCTTTCACGAAGGTGGAAATTTCGGGAAAATTTTTCTTGTTTTCTGCAATGGTTTTAACCCGATCAAAACGTGTATCAAAACATATTTCCGCAGTTGTTATTTTAATATTTTGCAATAGGGTTAAAGAATTTTCATTTTGCACGAAAATGCGCGTATATTTTTTTAATGCAGTTTTGAAAATTGGGGCATACCACTTAAAAAACAATTGATTTTTTCTGAATATACCCGAAATGAGAAATAGGGGAATTTGTTTTTTATGCAGGGCGTTAATATGATGTATCCAAAATTCATATTTCACAAATATTGCAATATCGGGTTTTACAATAGAAATAAATTTTTCAGCATTTGCTTTGGTATCAGCCGGTAAATAACAAACATAATCGGCAAAGGGATAATTTTTTTGATTTTCATATCCTGATGGCGAAAAAAATGTCAGCAATATTTTAATATCAGGGTATTTGGACTTTAAAGATTCCATTACCGTTCTTCCTTGTTCGAATTCACCAAGAGAGGCACAATGTATCCAAACTGTTTTTTTATTATTATCCTGAAATTGCAGTTTTAAATTTTCAAATAAATTTTTTCTCCCACTTACCCAAAGCGATGCCTTTTTATTAAATAAAGATGCAATTTTTATTAAGGTATGATAACATCCGACAATAATGGAATAATAAAATTGCTGAAATAGAAACATGGATGCTCCAAACACTATCACAAGCACAAAAACAATAGCAACTTCTTTCATATTAATTTGAATAAAATTTACGGGTGGGTTGTTCAAATATTGGCAGGTTCCAACTTATTTTCAGATTAACTATCATGTCGAGTCTGGTGTCTTTATCTCTTACCTGCGTATCATAATTGATGGATCTTCTGTTTTGTGTAATTCCTTCGGTTACCTCAATTCCGGCGCGAAAATTCACAAAATATTTATTGCTGAACAAATAATATCCTATATATTGGTTGAATGCGAGGCCATTGGTGAGCCTATCGTATCCTTTTTTATATTCTTCTGATAGCTGCGGCACTGCAGTTTCATCTATATAGATCCAGATATTGTGTTGCAGAAAACCGATTCCTCCCATAAAAGTAACCCCGGAGTTAGGGTTTATGCTTAAAAGCCTGGTGATCTTGCCAACCTGAAGGGATGCTGTAAATCCACTCTCCCAAAGAATGGGATCATACTGAAGTCCATCAGTACCAACAATATAACCCTCCTCATTCTTTAAATTATTCAAAATTGTATCCTCTCTCACCGCACTTCCATAGATAAAAGCTCCACTTACGCTATATAACCAGTTTTTGTTCGTTTTGTATTGATAACCGCCCCCAACAATGGCATGCGGGCCAAAACGATCGGCAAGATCAGCGGCCGGAAGCCCCACACCGAGATCTATTGTAATAATATTTGCTGAAACACAGCTATCATTCAAATTTATTTGTGCAGTCAGTAAGGCGACGGAACAAACTATCAAAAGAGTAAAAAAAATATATTTCATGTTAAGAGGCTCAAAATTACAAAGATTGTGGAGTTTGTGAACGCCTTCCACCTGCTTATATTATCTTTGCCGATTGAAATTTGACAATGTGATGAAAAAGATACAAATGGTTGATCTTACAGGTCAATACCAAAAAATAAAGGAGGCAGTAGATGAGGGTATTCAGCAGGTTATTGATACTACACAATTTATCAATGGTTCAGCTACTAAAGAATTTGCCTCCGGATTAGCCACATATCTTAAAGTTAAACATGTAATTCCATGTGCCAATGGAACCGATGCCTTGCAAATAGCACTCATGGCACTGGGGCTTAAGGAAGGCGATGAGGTGATCTCCATACCGTTCACTTTCGTAGCTACAGTGGAGGTGGTTGCTTTATTGAAGTTGAAACCTGTTTTTGTTGATGTGGATGAAAATACTTTCAATATTGATGTTAATAAAATTGAAGAAAAAATAACTCCAAGAACAAAGGCCATAATTCCGGTACATCTTTTCGGGCAAGGTGCTGATATGGAAAAGATTATGAAGATTGCCGCAAAATACAACCTGATTGTTATTGAAGATAATGCACAGGCAATTGGAAGTGAATTAGAAATGGAGGGGATAGGTTCGGTTAAAACCGGTACTATTGGTCATATTGCTACCACCTCTTTTTATCCCACAAAAAATCTTGGCGCATATGGCGATGGCGGTGCACTTTTTACAAACGATGATGTTATTGCGCAAAAAATTAAAATCATTTGTGATCATGGCTCCGCAAAAAAATATTATTATGATGCCATTGGCGTTAATTCACGACTCGATAGTATGCAAGCTGCTATATTAAATGTAAAACTTAAAAATCTTGATGTTTATAATAAGCAGCGTCAAAACACTGCTGAAAAATATGATGCCGGATTAAAAGATATTCCCGGAATTTCAATTCCATCAAGATTTGAAAAAAGTACGCATGTGTTTCATCAATATACCATTAAAATTGCTCAAAACAGAGAAGGATTAAAAGAGCATTTACAGGAAAAAGGAATTCCTTCCATGATCTACTATCCCGTTCCTTTACATCTCAGCGAGGCATATCGGGTTTATGGATATAAACAAGGTGATTTTCCGGTTAGTGAAAAAATTGCAAAGGAAGTATTATCACTCCCCATGCATACAGAATTAGATGTTGAACAAATAGAATATATCTGCGAAACAATTAAGGAATTTGTTTTTAGGCAGAACACCGTTATTGTTTGATTATTTCCTAAAAAACACCATAATAATTAATTATAGTAAAAATGTTCAACAAACTAAGTAAAGGAGAAAATAAAATTTCGGTGACAGGTCTGGGTTATGTAGGATTGCCGATTGCCTTGGAATTTGGGCGTAAATTTTCAGTGGTAGGTTATGATATTGATGCAGAGAGGGTAAAAATGTTGAACGTAGGAATAGATGAAGGTAATGATATAGAACCGGAAGCATTTAAAGGTACCAATGTTTTATTCACAACAGATCTGAATGAACTTGCAAATTGTAATTTTCATATAATAGCCGTTCCAACACCGGTAGATGAACATAAAGTTCCTGATCTTTCGCCCCTGATTTCTGCTACTAAATCAATAGCAGGCATTTTGAAACATGGTGATTATATTGTTTATGAATCAACTGTTTTTCCGGGATGCACAGAAGATATTTGTCTTCCTGTTTTAGAGAAAAGTTCGGGACTTAAATTAAATACAGATTTTAAATTGGGATATTCACCTGAAAGAATAAATCCGGGTGATGTGCAGTATACCTTAAAAAATGTAATTAAAATTGTTTCAGGTTCTGATGCAGAAGCTTTGGAAAATATCAGTGCCATTTATTCTGAAATTATTATACCCGGAGTTTATCAGGCTTCCAGTATTAAAGTTGCCGAAGCAGCAAAAATTCTAGAAAATACACAACGCGATCTTAATATCGCCTTAATGAATGAATTATCCATCATTCTGGATAAGATGAATGTAAATACTTACGAAGTAATTGAAGCTGCAGGAACAAAATGGAATTTTCATAAATATAAACCGGGCCTGGTTGGGGGGCATTGTATTGGTGTTGATCCTTATTACCTGACTTACAAAGCAATAGAACTTGGATATGAACCATATGTTATTTTAGGCGGAAGAAAGGTGAATGATAATATGGCTTTTTATGTTGCCAGACGCTGCATGCAGAAATTAATTGAAGCCGGAAAAAATCTTACTGATTCGAGAATATTAGTTATGGGATTAACGTTCAAGGAAAATGTAAGTGATATTCGAAATTCAAAGGTGGCAGATCTTGTTCAGGAATTATTATCTTTTGGATTGCATGTGGACGTTACAGAACCAAATGTAAGCTCAAATGAAGTGAAATCAGAATATAACTTTGAACTTCTGGAGGAAGTAAAGGATAAATACGATGCCATTATCATTGCAGTTGCGCACAAAGAATACCTGACATTGGAAGAAGATTATTTTCTGTCACTTGCCAAAGAGAACTGTTTGTTAATAGATATAAAGGGAATTTATAGAAATAAATTTACTAAATTTAATTATTGGTCATTATAAAATAAGTAACTTGAAAAAATCAATTTTAATTACAGGAGGAGCCGGATTTATCGGTTCGCATCTGGTGCGATTATTTGTAAATAAATATCCTGATTATCAGATCATAAATCTGGATAACCTTACATACGCCGGAAACCTTGCAAATCTTACTGATATTGAAAAAAAAGAAAATTATTCTTTTGTAAAAGGAGATATTGTTGATGCTGAATTTATAGGACATTTTTTTGAAGAAAATGAAATTGATGGAATTATTCACCTTGCCGCTGAGAGTCATGTTGATCGTTCTATTTCCAATCCTATTGAATTTGTGATGACCAATGTTGTAGGTACTGTTAATTTATTAAATGCTGCAAAACTTAAATGGAAAGATAATATTGATGGTAAATTATTCTACCATGTTTCCACTGATGAAGTTTATGGAAGTTTAGGTGAGGAAGGTTTTTTTTATGAAAATACCAATTACGATCCTCATTCCCCTTATTCCGCTTCAAAAGCCTCAAGCGATCATTTTGTGAGAGCATACCACGATACCTATAAATTGCCCGTTGTTATTTCTAATTGTTCGAATAATTATGGATCTTTTCAATTTCCTGAAAAATTAATTCCTCTGGCCATTAATAATATTAAAAATAATAAAGCGATACCGGTTTATGGCAAGGGAGAAAATGTACGTGACTGGCTTTGGGTGGAAGATCATGCAAGGGCAATTGATACTATTTTTCACTCAGGCAAGATCGGCGATACCTATAATATAGGTGGGTTTAATGAATGGAAAAATATTGACCTTATTAAATTATTGTGTAAGATAATGGATAACAAATTGATGCGTAATGAAGGAACGAGCGAAAAACTGATAAGTTATGTTACCGATCGTGCAGGACATGATTTGAGATATGCAATTGATGCCTCAAAATTAACCGGGGATCTGGGTTGGAAACCTTCACTGCAATTTGAAGAAGGGTTGGAAAAAACGGTGGATTGGTATCTAAAGAATGAAGACTGGCTGAAAAATATTACTAGCGGCGATTATAAAAAATATTATGATAGTCAATATGCATCAAGATAAATTTTATGGGAACCTTTTTTGGTAAAATATTTGAACACAAACACCTACTCGATTTCAGTGTTTTAAATGCGGATATGCACTCTCATTTAATTCCTAACATCGACGATGGCTCAAATAGTTTACAGGAAACCAGAAATATGATCTCTGGTTTGCAAGATATGGGTTTCAAAAAATTTATCACTACACCTCATATTATGCCTGAAGTATTTAAAAATACTACTGAAATAATTGAAAACGCTTGCGTAAAACTTAATGAAGAGATAGCGGCAGAAGGTGAGCAACAGGTAATTGCCGCTGCAGAATATTATATCGATGAACAATTTGCAAACAGGGTGCGCAATGAGGAACGTTTTTTAACCTTTGGTGAAAATTATATTCTGATTGAAGTTAATATGATGGCAAAGGAGAAACGACTGGAAGAGGTTTTATTTGAACTTAATTTAAGAGGATATATACCTGTGTTGGCGCATGTGGAGCGATATCCCTATATGTATGAAGGAAATTCCTTAAATTATTATTCCGGTTTAATGGACGCAGATGTGCTATTACAGGTAAATTTGCGTTCATTCACCGGACAATACGGCGAAATACAAAAAAAGATAGCAAGGCAACTTGCAGAGCATAATATGATAAATTTTCTGGGGACAGATATTCATCATGAAAATCAGTTGCCTGTAATTCACCAATCGTTAAAGGATCCCTATGTGCAAAAATTATTGGCAAATAATACATTGATGAATAAGCAACTTTAACCGAAAAAAACATTATCTAAATAATTTAATAATTGTTAAAATATGCCTTTTACTGAAACCCCGATACCAGACCTTTTTGTTTTTGAGCCAAAAATATTTGAAGATGCTAGGGGGTATTTTTTTGAATCTTTTAATTCGGCATTATTTGCGGAAAGAAATATCAATGTCAATTTTGTTCAGGACAACCAGTCGAAATCCACTTATGGTGTTTTGCGCGGGTTGCATTATCAGCTTAATCCTTTCGCACAGGCAAAATTAGTGCGTGTAATTTCCGGCGAGGTGTTGGATGTTGCAGTGGACATACGACAAAATTCACCAACCTATGGTCAGCATTTTTCCATATTGTTGTCGGCGGAAAACAAAAAACAACTCTATATACCAAGAGGATTTGCACATGGTTTTATTGTATTAAGCGAAACTGCAGAATTTTTTTATAAATGCGATAATTATTATTCGAAAGAACACGATGCCGGAATTATTTATAACGACCCAACTTTAAAAATTGATTGGCGCCTGGAAACAGATAAAATTCTGGTCTCTGAAAAAGATAAAAATTTACCTGAATTTATAGCCTCAAAAAACAATTTTATTTAATTTAAAAAATATTTCGCGGCAATTAATTTTCAAATAATTTCGCGGCCAAACAATCATGTCAAAAATACTCATAACAGGAAGCAACGGACAACTCGGGAGCGAATTGCAGGATATTGCAAAACACAATAAACAGCATGAATATGTGTTTGTTGATGTTGATGATCTGGATATTACAGAATCCAATGCTGTTGATACTTTCTTTGCGTTATACCGGTTCGACTTTTGTATCAATTGTGCGGCATACACTGCTGTAGATAAAGCGGAAACAGATCATCAATTGGCCTTTAAAATAAATGTGACCGGAGTTGAACATCTTGCAAAAGCTTGTCAGAAAAATAATGCAGTATTTGTTCATATCTCCACAGATTTTGTTTTTGATGGCGAAGCAAATGAACCATACAATGTTGATCATGCCGTAAACCCGATAAGTATTTATGGCCAAACTAAAGCAGAAGGTGAATACCGTGCTTTATCCCTTAATGAAAAAACAATTCTAATAAGAACAAGCTGGGTATATAGTTTTTACGGCCACAATTTCGTAAAAACTATGCTTCGGCTTGGAAAAGAAAAATCAGCGCTGAATGTTGTAGATGATCAGATGGGTGTGCCAACTTACGCCGGAGATCTGGCTGCTGTTATTTTCAAATTTATTGCTGATGTTGATAATATAGAATTTGGAATTTATCATTATTCCAATGCAGGTGTTACTACCTGGTGTGGATTTGCAAAAGAGATTATGCAATTATACGGATTAACCTGTACAGTAAATCCAATTAATACAGATCAATATCCAACACCGGCAAAAAGGCCAAGATATTCCTTGTTAAATACAGAAAAAATAAAACAGGTATTACAAATTGAAATACCCGATTGGAAAAATTCATTAAATCATGTAATTCAACTTATAAAAAATAACGAAATGCTAGAAAAAATTGATGTAAATAAAATTATTGCTATAGCTGAGGAAGCCGGTAGAGAGATTATGAAAATTTATGAAACAGGCGACTTTGCTATCACCGATAAAAGTGATAACTCTCCTTTAACCAAAGCTGATAAAGCGGGAAATGCTGTTATAGTTAACGCGTTACAAGAGTTTTATCCGGACATTCCTATTATTTCCGAAGAAAATAAAATGATAGACTACAGCGACAGAAAAGATTGGGTATATTTTTGGCTTGTAGATCCTTTGGATGGTACTAAGGAATTCATTAAAAAGAATGGAGAATTCACAGTAAACATTGCACTTATTCGCAATGGAAAACCGGTTTTGGGTGTTGTGGGAATTCCGGCAAAAAACCAAATGTATTATGCAGTTGAAAATAAGGGTGCATTTAAAATTGATGAGGATGGAAATAAAATAAAATTAGAAGTGAACGCTCCTAAAGAAAATGAGATTGCATTGATAGGAAGTCGCTCACACCCTTCTCCTGAATTTGATGCCTATTTAAAAGAAATGGAACGGAAATATAAAACAGTAAATTTTGTTCCTGCGGGAAGTTCCTTAAAATTCTGTTTGGTTGCAGAAGGTAAAGCAGATGTATATCCGCGGTTAGGCCCAACCATGGAATGGGATACTGCAGCGGGTCATGCGCTTGTTTTAGAGGCAGGAGCCAGAGTAAAAGTATACGGCGGAGTTACTGATCTTCAATACAACAAGGAAAATTTACTGAATCCATTCTTTATTGTAGAAAGAAATAATTGAGGATTAATATTTGCAAAATAAATGCATATTTGTGACATGGCATTTTAACAACTAACCCGGTTTTTCGCCGGGTTTTGTTTTTCTGATTTTTGTTCCTGTCTACCATTGCGGCTTATTTTTTCTATTTTCGCTCCTACAAACTATACAGCATGAGAAAACTTTCAGCCGGTTTTTTAAGTTTATTTATTTATTTGGTTTCTTCCGCACAAACCGCAGAAACAGTGATAGATTCCGCCATTGCGGCTCCTCCTGTGTTAACAGAACGCCAGCTAGGTCTTCAAAAAAGGAGGGCAATGGAAAACAGCACACTGCTGAGTAATGTAGAATTTACAAATATTGGTCCTACCATTATGAGCGGACGTGTGACAGACTTAGAAGTAAATCCAAAAGACGCATCAAAATTTTATGTATCCTATGCCAGTGGGGGATTGTGGTATACTGAAAACAATGGTCAATCATTTACTCCTCTATTTGATCAGGAGGATGTAATTACAATTGGTGATTTTGCAGTGGACTGGACAAACAATATTATTTGGGTAGGAACCGGTGAAGTAAATAGCTCTCGGTCGAGTTATGCCGGTATTGGAGTTTATAAATCCATTGATGGTGGCAAAAGCTGGGAATATTGTGGGTTGCCTGAATCGCATCATATAGGAAGGATTGTAATAAATCCAAGAAATCCTGATATGGTTTATGTGGCAGTTTTGGGACATTTATATACTCCAAATGCAGAAAGAGGAGTGTATAAAACCATTGATGGGGGTAAAACATGGAAACAAACTTTATTTATTGATGAAAATACCGGTGCAATTGATCTGTTGATTGATCCAAATGTTCCCGATTTTTTATATGCCTGCACCTGGCATCGTGAGCGACGTGCTTGGAATTTTATTGAATCCGGTTCGGGTTCGGGAATTTATAAATCTGTAGATCAGGGAGAGACCTGGAATTTGCTTACAAAAAATGGTTCCGGTTTTCCGCAGGGGGAAGGTATTGGAAGAATTGGAATAGCAGTTTCTTACCAGCGGAACAATATCGTTTATGCTGTGGTAGATAATCAAACTCCAAAGGAAATAGATCCTGCAGAAAGAATGCGCAAGGCGGATGAAGCAATTTTTAATATGGATTCACTTAAAGTGATCACCAAAGAAAAATTTGCCCTACTTGATAATGAACAGTTATCTAAATTTTTGGAAAAAAATAAATTCCCGGAACAAGAAACGGCGGCGATCTTAAAAGAAAAAGTAGCGAATGAAGAATATTTACCAACCGTGCTAACAGATTTTTTAAATGATGGCGGTTACGTTTTTAATTTGCCTATAAAAGGTTGCGAAATTTACCGAAGCGATGATGGCGGAACAACGTGGTACCGAACGCATGATAGTTATCTCGATGGCGCCTTTTTTACCTATGGATATTATTTCAGTACGATTAAAGTTAGTCCGAAAAATGATAATAAAATTATTGTTTCTGCATTTAATGCATTGTTGAGTGAAGACGGTGGCAAAACATTTAAAAATATAGATGGTGATAACGTACATGCTGATCACCATGCAGCATGGATGAATCCTGCAAATGATAAACATATTATTGTTGGAAATGATGGTGGAGTTAACATCAGTTATGATAATGGAAAAAATTGGTATCTGGCAAATAATCCTGCTGTTGGACAATTTTATTCTGTTGCCGTAGATGATGCAAAACCGTATAATGTTTATGGCGGATTACAAGACAACGGTGTTTGGACGGGGCCGTCAAATTATAAAAAAAGTAATTATTGGTTTACCTCCGGAAATTATCCCTATAAACCCATATATGGTGGTGATGGAATGCAGGTACAGGTAGATACACGAAATAATGAAACAGTTTATGCCGGTTATCAGTTTGGTTATTATGCACGTTTAAATAAAAATTCGGGAAAGGAAGAGTTAAATATTCGTCCTGCTACAAGATTTGGGGAGTCGCCGCTCCGTTATAACTGGCAAACACCAATTGTTTTAAGCAAACACAATCAGGATATTTTGTATTACGGTTCCAATAGATTTCACAGATCTTTAAATAAAGGAGAGAATTTAATTACTTTAAGTGATGATCTTTCTAATGGAAAAAAAGAAGGTGATGTTGCTTATGGTACCATCACTGCAATTTCTGAATCATCACTAAAATTTGGATTGATTTATTGTGGAACAGATGATGGCAATGTTTGGGTGAGCAAAGACAATGGATACAACTGGAATAAAATAAATGTGTTCATTAAAAAGGAAATGCCACCTACAAAAGCAAAAACACCTCCACCGGCTGTAAATACAGTTCCCGATGGATTGTGGGTGAGCAGAGTTGTTGCCGGCAGATATAATGAATCTTCAGTGATTGTTTCCTTAAACGGATATAGAAATGATGATTTTAATCCCTATCTTTTTCTAAGCGATGATTATGGATTAACGTGGACACAAATTGGAACTGATCTTCCCTCTGAACCAATAAATGTTGTTAAAGAGGATCCTAAAAATTATAATATCATTTATGTTGGAACCGATAATGGACTTTATATTTCATTAAACAGGGGAAGAAATTTTATGAACTTCAGTGCAGGTTTACCTAGAGTAGCAGTGCATGATCTTGCAATACAAGAAAGAGACAATGAATTGGTAATTGCAACACATGGCAGAAGTTTATATAAGGTTGGGCTGGATGAAGTTCAGGTTTTGGATGCACAGCTTTCAAAAGATATCTATTTGTTTGCGATAAAGGATATCACCTACGACGAAAATCTCGGTAAACAATTTAATGTTTTTAACGACATTTATATTTATGATCAGGTGATCGCTTATTTTGTGAAATCACCTGGAGTTATAACAATTCAAATTGCAACAGATGATGGTACTATAATAAACGAAATGACTGATAGCGCAGAAGCAGGAATAAATTATTTAAAATATGACCTGAGTTTTGACAGCAGATATGAAGCTGTATACGAAAATTATTTAAATAACCAACCTGTTGATGGAATGCGAAAAGTTGCAGATGTTAAGGCCTCTGATAATGGTAAATTTTATGTAAAACCAGGGAAATTCCAAATTAAAATGTCTACAGAGAGTTTGAATAATGTAGTGGAGAATTTTACGGTTGTAAAAATGGATTGAATTTAATTTGGGAAGCAGACCCTTCAATAAATGTTGCATAGGTCAATAGCTTAAGAATTGGATGTTGGTGTTTTATTTAATTGTTTAGTCTTTATTTAATGATAAAGTTTGAGGAAAAAACCTATCATAAAATGTTTGCGCCATTCCTATCAATTCCTTCATTTCAAAAGGCTTTTCAATAAAGTGATCCGCACCGGCTTCAGTGCACCGATTTTTAGCTATAGGATCTGCAGAGATCATTAGAATGGGGATATGCTTAAATTCTTCTTTTGCTTTCAGTTCTCTGCATATATCACAACCATCTGCCCCGGAAAGATGCATATCCATTATAATGATGTGAGGATTATCATTCATTATTGCAGCCTCAATATTATTAACATTGTCTCTGGTTGATACTGTGTAGCCGATATTTTTTAACATCGCACTTATAACAAAGAGAATATCCTCATTATCGTCAATGACAAGTATATGAAAATCTATTTTTGACATATCTTCCATGTTATTTAATTTCTGTCTTTGGGAGCGAAAAATAAAAAATTGATCCCTTTGGTGTTGCACTTTTAACTCCTATTTTACCACCATGTCTTTGAATAATTTCTGAAGCAATAAATAGGCCGATTCCAAAGCCAGGAAAAGTTTTTTCGTTTTTTCCCTCCACCCTATAAAAACGTTCAAATATTTTTTGCTGGTCTGCCTTTGATATACCAATACCCCTGTCTTCTACAGATACAATTACATGGTCATCGATAATATCGGATTCTATATAAATTTCCAGACTATTTGGAGCATATTTAATGGCGTTGGTTAGGAAATTTGTCAACACTTGTCCAATTCTGATCCTATCAGCAACTACAATTCCATTGGTAATTTGTGAAAAGGTAATTTTATGGTCCGGATTTACATAACTTATTTCACTAATTACCTCTTCTATTAATTGGGTGATACAAAATTCTTGTTTTTGCAATAAAAGATTTCCTGATTTTATTTTTGAAAGATCCAATAGCTCACCAATTAAATTGGTGATTTTATTTATTTGATTATTTAATTTATCAAGTGAACTGGTAAGGAAAGCATTTTCATTACCTGAATACATTGATTGTAATAATTGCACATAACCTTTAATTGATGTCATAGGAGTTTTAAGTTCATGGCTCGCCATTTTGATAAAATAATCTTTTTGTTGATCCTGTTCTCGCAAGTCATTTATATCTGTACTGGTGCCAACCCACATTTGAATATCTCCATTTCCATCTCTCTGTGGGATCGCTCGGCTTAATTGCCATCTGAATTCACCATCAAACCTTCCGAAACGATGCTCAAAAAGGAAATCAGTTCCTGTTAAAATCGATTCGTTCCATAACTTTAAATTCGCTTCGCGGTCTTCTGGATGAACAATTTGAATCCAACCGTCTTGAAATAAATTTTCAGAAGACAAACCTGAATAGTCATAAACAGATTGATTAAAATAATTCAGTTTTCCATCTGCATCTGCAGTCCAGATAAATTGAGGCATGGAATCAGCCAGTAACCTAAATTTGAGCTCCCTTTCCTTTAAATTCTGCTGGTAATTTATTTCTTCAGAAATGTCGCGTATGGTGCCGGTAAGTTTGATCGGATTTTTTTGTTCATCGTAAAATACTTTTCCCTTACCTTCTATCCATCGCAGTGAATTCTTATTAGTATATATCCTGGTTCGGTAATGCAATAAACCAGTTTTAAATGCAATTTTGTATGCCTGTTCTGTAATTGCCCTGTCGCCGGGATGCAAATGACTTGTAAGTTGTTCATGCGACAATTCTATGAATTCATCATAACCCAGGATATTTAAATATTTTAGTGAATATTTTGGAGTTTTTGTGAGCCAGTCCAATTCCCAGATTCCCAATCCGCCGGCTTCAATTATTATATTTAGTTTTTCGTCTTCCTCTTTTAATTTTGTTTCATGAAGTTTGCGATCATTTATATCTACACAGGCCCCAATATATCCTTCAAAAACTCCTTCAGTTGTATATCTGGGAACACCCTTATCTGAGATCCAGCGATATTCCCCATCAAAACAATTTAAGCGATATTCCATATAAAATTCTTCTCGCTTTTCGAATGCATTATTATATGTTTCTATGCAATGGGAAAGATCATCCTGATGCACTCCCTTTATCCAGCCATCCCCCATTTCATCCTCCAGGGTTTTTCCTGTAAAGTTGAGCCAGGCGGTGTTAAAAAAATTACATTTTTTGTCGGCTCCCGACATCCAAATAAATACCGGTGCTTCATTTGCAATTTTTCGGAATCGTCTTTCACTTTCATCAATTTTATTATAGGCATTTATAAGGAACTCTTCCGCTTTTTTCTGGTCGTGAACATTTGTAAATGAACCTATCCATTTAATAATATTGCCTTCTTTATCTTTAAATGGTTCTCCCTTACCTTGAAACCAATTATAGATGCCTTCTTTATTTTTAAACCGCAATTCAATGGAATAATTTTTTCCACTCTCTAAACATTTAGTCCAATCTGCAATTACATTTGGCAGATCATCAGGATGTGTTATTTTTTCAAAGGTAATTGCATCATAGGGGTCAAGACCTGTAAATTCTGCCCATCTGTCGGAAGCAAATGTTTGATTTCCTAAACTATCTGTAGCCCAAACTAATTCCGGAAGTGAATTTGCCAATTGCCTGAATTGTATTTCACTTTCCTCTACTTCTTTTCTTAATTTAACATGATAAGTTACCTCTGTTGCAATTGCATTTATCCCTTTAATGGTGCCATCAGTTTCCCGTAAGGGGACTAGCACTGCACTGAGGTAAATGTTTTGTAATTTCCCATTTCGCATTAGATTAACCTTTAATTCCTCCGATTTAAAATTTTGACCTGTATCAAAAACATTATCCATTATAGACTCAAATCCTTGATTTGATAATTCTGGCATTGCATCGAAAACATTTTTATTTAATATTTGTTCTGCAGTTCTGGAAAGTAAATTCAACATTAATTCATTAACAATAGTAACAATATGATCTTTCCCAATAAAAATACATTTTGCTACAGGAGATTGCAAGATGCTATTTAAATATTGTTCATTACTGAGTTCTAATAATTTAATTGTCTTTACTTTCTCGGTAGTTTCGCAGCAGGTTACTAAAACTCCATTTATTTCGTTAAAATCGTTGTGCACAGGACTATAACTAAAAGTCCAGTACACATCTTCTATTTTCCCATTCCTAAATATTGGAATTAGTTGATCTTCACTCCATATAGGTTTTCCTTCATTAAAAACTTGGTTAATTAATGGGTTAATAATATCCCATATTTCCGGCCAGGCATCTTTTGCAGGCAATCCCAATATTCCTGGATGTTTCCCATCCATGCCTAATGAGGGTCTATATGCATCATTATAAAAACAGGTTAGCTCCTCACCCCAAAATAGAAACATCGGGAACTTTGAATTTAATATTACCGACAAAGTTGTTCGAAGCGTTGAAGGCCAGTTGTCATAGTGTCCCAAATGGCTTTCGGACCAATCCCTATGTATTATAAGATTGCCCATTTCACCTGATCCCAGAAATAATTTTTCTAGAGCCGATGTGTTAGACGTACTTACTTTTTGCATAAAATATTTTAAAAATAAAGGTTAAGGTAATTATAATTAACAATATTAAATGCAATTATAAAATTTTATTAAATGAATAACGCCTATTTTTTTACTTTCCAAAAGTATTTGATGTTGAATACTATTTATAAGTTTAAATTTTCACCAAATAATATACCACAATTTCATTAAATGTACAGTTAAAGGGTGCATAGGTGCAATATTTTTTACAAATTTCACTTGTGGAAATATTGTAGAAAAATATCTACATCAGTAGGGAATTTATTTCACATTTTCCCCTGCATTTTTAAAAATCAGAAATGCTACAGTATTGCTACATTATTTCAACAACAATGCAGAATAGGTTTGCAAAATAAATATTTTTTTTAAACAATTAAACTTTAAAAAATGAAAAAAATTAGATTTATTTCAGCGTTGCTCGCTGTACTGAGCATCTTTGCGGGTTGTCAGAAAAATGATTTAACATTGCCACTCTCTAACGACCCCACTTCTGATCTTTTAATGGGAAAGTTGGATCCTGCAGAATTTATTGTTGCCGAAAATTTTGTAGATGTTGTAAGTAATCCTTATTTCTTTCTCAATGTTGGCGATACCTTGTATTACGAACTTATCGGGGTGGAGGATGGGGAACCTGTTTTTGAAGAAAGTTATGTAGCCGTAACCAACGATGTGAAAGTAATTGAAGGCATTAATTGCACTGTGGTTCGTGATGCTGTTTTTGAAGATGGTACACTAGTGGAAGATACTTACGACTGGTATGCACAGGACAAATTTGGCAATGTTTGGTATATGGGGGAAGATACAAAAGCTTATTTTGAGGATGGAACATTTACCACTGCAGGTTCATTTGAACATGGAGTAGACGGCGCTACCGGTGGAATTCAAATGCTTGCGGATCCGGCTTCCCATATCGGACATCAATATCAACAGGAAAATTATCCCGGATTTGCGGTGGATAGAGCTAAAATAATTAGTGTGGATGCAACAGTAACCATTGGATTAGGCACCTTTACCGGTTGCATTAAAATTGCAGAAACTTCGCCACTCGCTCCCGGTATTTTAGGGTTTAAGTACTACTATCCCGGATTAGGTCAGGTATTTTCCATTACTACCATTGGTGGTGAGGAGCAGCAGGAACTTGTAGGCTATTAATTTTTATTTTTGCTAATTTCGGATCCTCAATTTGCGAAATGCTGCAGATTGAGGATCCTTTTTATATTAACTAATGTAAAAGACTTTATTTTTTAACAAAAGCAACATGGTCAATAATATTTTTTTATTAAATTAAATGCCCGACCAGCCCGGAAAAAGCGCCGAAAGCCGCTTTTTAGCCCTGATTGCAGTGGAAACCCCTGCCCAAGACGATTTTTTGGTATTAGGTCAGATTTTTTGGTTTCGACAAATTAGCTGTTAGTTAACTTAAAAACAGGCAGGGTTGCAACGGAAAGCAGGGGCGCGCTGCTTTAAAAACGCCGCGGATTGAGCTTCCTGATCTGATTGTTGGTAGGTAGTTAATCTATTTCGGTAAGATACTTGTCTATTTGAAGAAAACTACCGATATTTGCACTCTCATTTTAATAAGCATGGCAAGAGTTTGTGATTTAACAGGAAAAAGGACGGTTAGCGGGAACAATGTTTCTCACTCGAATCGTAGGACCCGCCGCAAGTTTTACCCGAATTTGCAGGATAAAAAATTCTTCATAGCTGAAGAAAATCGTTGGGTTACGCTAAAAGTGGCTACCACCACGTTGAAAACTATCAACAAAAAAGGTATTAGCGCCTATTTGAAGGAATTGCGCGCAGCAGGCAAAATAATTAAACTTTAAATCTTTTATAAGAGATGGCAAAGAAGAGTAAAGGAAACAGAGTTCAGGTAATTTTAGAGTGCACTGAGCAGAAAAATACCGATGTTCCCGGTATCAGTCGCTATATTACCACCAAAAGCAGACGTAATACGCCTGACAGGGTTGAGTTTAAAAAATACAATCCGTATTTGAAGAAAGTAACCGTTCACAAAGAAATTAAATAACCTAAAGGAGGTATACTATGGGAAAAATAAGTAAAAATGCCCGTGTTTCCGGCGGTGGAAAAGGAAAAATTTCCGGCGGTGGAAAAGAAATGGTAAAAGTAATTGTTACCGAAAAATCGGCTAAAACCGGTGCCTACATCTTCAAAGAACGTATTGTTCACAAAGACAAGGTGCAGGATGTATTAAAAGGTAATGCTTAATTTCACTGGCTTACAATATTTAAAGCTTCTATGAAAGTAGAGGCTTTTTTTGTACCCCTAACTTAAAATTTCATGGGTTTATTCAGCATATTTAAAAAAGAACAAAAAGAAGATCTCAATAAGGGTTTGGAGAAATCTAAACAGAGCATTTTTTCAAGGATCACAAAAGCGATCGCGGGAAAAAATAAGGTGGATGATGATTTTTTGGATGAACTGGAAAATATTCTGATTTCCAGCGATGTTGGTGTGGAAACTACACTTAAAATTATAGACAGATTAACAAAAAGAGTTGCCGGAGAAAAATATTTTGGTTCGGGTGAATTAAATGAAATATTAAAAGAGGAAGTAGTGAAATTACTTTCTGAAAATAATACACCTGATTTTACAACATACGAAGTTCCTGCAAATACAAAACCGTATATTGTTTTGGTTGTTGGTGTAAATGGTGTGGGCAAAACTACAACCATCGGAAAACTCGCTTATCAATTTAAACAAAACGGAAAAAAAGTATTATTAGGTGCAGCAGATACATTTCGCGCCGCAGCAGTTGATCAATTAACAATTTGGGCCGATAGAGTGGGCGTTCCTATTATAAAACAGCAAATGGGTGCAGACCCCGCTGCAGTTGCATTTGATACTGTTAATGCAGCAATAACACATGATGCAGATGTTGTGTTAATTGATACTGCCGGAAGATTACACAATAAAATAAATCTGATGAACGAATTATCAAAAATAAAAAGGGTAATTCAGAAAGTATATCCCGATGCACCACATGATGTATTATTGGTATTGGATGCATCTACCGGACAAAATGCATTTGAACAAGCTAAACAATTTACAGCTGCCACTGAAGTTACTTGTATAGCACTTACAAAATTAGATGGAACTGCAAAGGGTGGAGTTGTGTTAGGTATTGCAGATCAATTTAAAATTCCGGTAAAATATATTGGAGTGGGAGAAAAGATTCATCAGTTGCAGGTGTTTAATAAGGCGGAGTTTGTTGATTCACTATTAGGCTGACGCCTAAGAATGGACCAATGAACAGCCGAAAAAATTGTACCAATGTACCAATTAACAGCCGGAAGAATGTACCAATTAACAGCCGGAAGAATGTACCAATTAACAGCCGAAAAATAAATTGAGAGTGGAGAGAGAATTAAGAATGAAAAAAATTGTATAACACATTAAATATCAACAGTAGCTTTTAAATTTTAATTAAAAAATAAAATTTCAACATATTGATCAAGTGAATAGCCGAAGGCTGCGAGTAATTTGGATTCATTGGTACATTGGTACAATTTTTTCGGCTGTTAATTGGTACATTTTATAAATCACATTTTTTTAAATGAAAGTTCGGACACTACGTAAAGACAAAGTAAACATTATAACACTAGGTTGCAGTAAAAATACTGTAGACAGTGAGGTTTTATTGTCGCAATTAAATGCGAATGCTATTGATGCACATCACCAGAGGGAAAATGATGATTGTAATATTATTATTGTGAACACCTGTGGATTTATTGATAATGCAAAACAGGAATCCATTGATACTATCTTAAATTATGCGGAAGCGAAAGCGAATGGAGAGATAGATAAATTATATGTTACAGGTTGTTTAAGTCATAGATATAAAGACGAACTGCAATTGGAAATACCCGAAGTGGATGCATGGTTCGGCACTATGGAATTACCTCAAATGCTCAAAAGATTTAATGCCGATTATAAACATGAACTGATAGGTGAACGCCGCATTTCCACACCAAGTCATTATGCCTATTTAAAAATTTCGGAGGGTTGCAACAGAACCTGTTCTTTTTGTGCTATACCTTTAATGAGAGGAAATCATGTTTCGAAAACAATGGAAGAAATAGTGAAAGAAGCAAAATATTTAGCGAGCATTGGAGTAAAAGAAATTATGCTGATTGCGCAGGAATTAACTTATTATGGATTAGATATTTATAAAAAAAGAACACTGCCGGCATTATTATATGCATTAAATGAAGTGGAAGGCATTGAGTGGATACGTTTGCATTATGCCTATCCTTCAAAATTCCCTTTGGAAATAATTGATGCAATCAAAAATTGTGATCATGTTTGTAATTATCTGGATATGCCTTTACAACACGCAAGTAATAATATATTGCAGGCTATGAACAGACAAATATCAAAGGAAGAAACGATAGAACTCATCAATAACATAAGATCTAAAATACCGGATATTGGTCTTCGCACAACAATGCTGGTAGGTTTTCCGGGTGAAACGGAGGAGGATGTAAACGAACTTGCAGAATTTGTTGAACAAATGCAATTTGACCGCCTGGGAGTATTTACCTATTCGCATGAAGAAGGCACAAGCGGATATTTATTAAAGGATGAAATTTCGGCAGAAGAAAAAAGTGTTAGAGCTGCACGTATTATGGAGGTGCAACAACAGATATCGTTTGATAAAAATCAGCAAAAAGTAGGTAAACAATTTAAGGTGCTTATTGATAGGGTAGAAAGTAATAATTTTGTTGGCAGAACAGAATTTGATTCACCTGAAGTAGATAATGAAGTTTTAATTGATGCGTCTAAATATTATTTACGTGTTGGTGATTTTGCTTTGATCAAAATTATTAAAGCGGAAGAATTCGATCTGTTTGGAGAGCCGGTTGTAAACGTTTAGTTTTAAATTATTTTTATCTTGAAAATTGAGAAGATCCCATATCAGCAAACTGGCCGATTTGCAAAAATTGTAACCGATTATTTGCAAGAAGTTGCTCCATTGCAACCCTTTTATAAATATAAACCTACCCTCGATTCTTTTCAAACCGCAATTACTAATAAATTAAAGGAACAAATTGATGGTAATTTATTATCTGAAACCATTTCGCAGCAATATGGTGATATTGAGACAACTTCTTTAGTAAAAGAAAATATTGAATCATTCCGCGATAGAAAAACATTTTGTATTGTTACTGCACATCAGTTAAATATTTTCACCGGTCCTTTATATGTTATTTATAAAACTATTTCTACAATACAGTTATGTAAAAGTTTAAAGGAAAAATATCCATCGAATCATTTTGTTCCTGTTTTTTGGTTGGGTAGTGAGGATCATGATTTTGAGGAAATAAATCATTTTCAATTGTTTGGTAAAACCTATTCCTGGGAAGAATTGCAAGGTGGTGCTTGTGGAAAATATAACCCTAAGGGATTGGATTCAATTATAGAAGAAATAAAAACAGTTTTGGGGGAAGGTGTAAATGCTCAGAATTTAATTTTTATGTTCACCAAAGCATATACCAATTCAGAAGATCTGGCAAAGGCGACGCGAATTATTTTAAATGCATTATTTGGTATTTATGGATTGGTGGTTGTTGATGGAGATGATACTTATTTTAAATTGCAATGTAAAAGTATAATTGAAGACGAAATATTTGAACGTTCAACAGAAAAAATAGTAAATAAAACGCTGCAAACTTTCCCCTATACTGCACAGGCAACTCCCAGAGAAATTAACCTATTTTATTTAAAGGAACAATTACGGGAAAGAATAATATTTGATGCTGTAAAGGAAAAATATGCTGTATTGAACACGGAAATTACTTTCACTCGCGACGAAATAAAACAGGAGGTTGAACACCATCCCGACCATTTTAGTCCGAATGTGATTTTGCGACCCGTATTTCAGCAAAAAGTTTTGCCTTCTCTGGGTTATATTGGAGGTGGTGGTGAACTTGCTTATTGGCTTCAACTGAGGTCCTTATTCGAATTTCACAATATTAATTTCCCTGTTTTGTTGTTGCGAGATTCCTATTTGATAATAGACAGTAACACAAATAAAAAAATTCAAAAATTGTTTTCAAATAACACCGATATATTTAAGGAAGAAAATGTTTTGATCAATGATTACGTAAGGGCCAATTCAAATGAAGTGGTGAGTTTGAATGTAGAAAGTATTGAAATTGGAACCATTTTTAACAGGATATTGGAGACTGCTAAAAAAATAGATAATTCTCTCGAAAAAACTGTTCTTGGTGAAAAACAAAATATGATCAATAGCATTCAGAAATTGGAGTCGAAATTATTGAAGGCCGAAAAATTGAAAATGGATGCTGAAGTGAGTCAGATACGAGCAGTTTTGGCTAAATTATTTCCGAATAACACGCTTCAGGAGCGTCATGATAATTTTATTCCCTACTACCTGAAATATGGTCCCGGTTTCTTCGATCAACTTCTTGCTGCAGCAGGACAACCCACGCCGGAATTCGTTATTTTGACCATGGAAGAGGTTTAATATCCGCCATATTTGAAGTCACAAATCCGCCAAAGTTTAATTTGAATTTAGCGTTTTGATGATCAAATTTGAGTTTGGCAATTACTGACAATTATAGTACAAGACAGATTCCCGCGAAGTATCAGGCTTTGGAGTACTTGCAATTGCCTGTGGCATTAACTGATAACGCTTTTAACCTGCTACATTACAATACGGCATTCCTTTCCTTGATGAAAGGGGAGTCCGCTGTATTTCCACCTCGCGATCTTGCTGATATTTTCCTTGATTTTGCGGGTAAGAAGGAAATTGCGATTCAGGCTTCTGCAGATGTGTCACAGTTTGTAATTCCGTCCTTAAAACACCTGAATACTAATATTAGTTATGATCTTCAGGTGTCACGAATTGACAAAAAACTGGATCATATTGAGGGGTTTACTGTTACTTGCATTCCGCCCACCGAAACAGATAAAAACCGTTTGGAAATGGAGGAGTTAAGTGAACATCATTTGCGTTTACTTGAATACACTAACACAGGAGTAGTGATACATCGCAATGGAAGCATAGTTTATTCGAATAAACGGGCCGATGACCTGGTTGGTTTGCCGAAAAACGAAACTTTAATTGGCAAGGATATATGGTTATTCGTTTCAAAGGAATTTAAACAGGTAGTTGCTGCACGAATAATGGAATTAATAGAACATAAACAGGCAGCAAAACCGTTGGAAGAAAAATTTATTAAAGTCGATGGCACTTTGCTCGATGTGGAAGTTTTTGCATTTCCTGTTACTTTCGAAGGAAATTTTGCAATAAAAACAATTTTCACAGATATTTCTGACAGAAAAAAAGCGGAACGATTACTTGTTGATACTAGGCAGCAATATTATACACTCGTGGAGAATTTATCGGATGTAGTTTTTCAGACCGATACGGATGCGCAATTTAATTATTTGAATTCTTCCTGGGAAAAATTAACAGGTTTTACAATTGAAGAAACAAAAGGGAGATCTTGTTTTGAATTTTTGCACCACCCGCAAAATACGGAAATTTTTTATTCGAAAGTGCGTAAACTTTTGATCAATGGTCTTCAGGATTTTCAATATGACCTCCTGTTGAATACTAAGAGTGGAAGTACAAAATTTGTTGAAGTGAGTTTAAGGCCGATTTATGATGATAATAAACAGATCTCGGGAATCAATGGAATTATAAGAGATATTCATTCCAAAAAAATTGCAGAGATAGAATTAAAAAAAATACAAAAAACTTTAAAACTGCACCAGAGCGTATTAGTTGGGCTCACAAAAGAAGAATCCATTATTAAAGGTGATCTTGAAACTGCATTAAAACATATTGCAAAAATTGCTGCTGAAACTTTAAATATTTCCAAAATTCAAATCCGGGAATTTGTAAATGATCAACAGGAGCTTCGCAGTTGTATTGAATATGAAACTTTATCCAATCAATACTCAAAAGGACCAAATTTAACTTTTATTCAATTCCCCTCTTACTTTAATATTTTATTGAACGAACATGTTATTATTTCTGATGATGTGCTTTTTGATTCAAGACTAGATGAATTAAAAGATGTTTATTTGATACCGGAACAAGTGATCTCCAAAATGTGTATCACCTACGGTAGCCGCGAAAAAATCTGGGGAATAATTTGCGTGGAAAGCAGGTATTCCTATCATAAATGGACATTGGAGGATCAATCATTTGCAAGATCAATTGCCGATTTTGTTACACTGGCTTTTGAAAGTAGTTTGCTTAAAAAAACGCAACTGGAATTACTGGAGAGTGAAAATTTATACCGCAGTCTGGTGGAGCAGGCAACCGATGCTATCTTTATGATAGATAAAAATAATCGATTTATTGAAGTAAATTCCAGGATGTGTAAACTCACCGGATTTGCTAAAAAAGAATTATTAGAAATAACGTTTGAGCAATTAATTTCCGGGAAATTTTTTAATAAGGGTATAGATTATTATTTGAAACCGGGAAGAATTAATAGATTTTTTGGGGAAAGAAAATATTTAACGAAGAAAGGCGAATTACGTATTGCAGAAATTAGTGCAAATGTTTTTCCGGATGGAAGAATTCATGGAATTGCCAGAGATGTAACAGATCGAAATAAACAGGAGCAAGCATTAAAGGACAGTGAGGCTCGTTTAGAATTGGCATTAAAAGGTGCAGATCTCGGCACCTGGGATTTTTATATAACCGAAAATAAAATGGTGCACAACAAACGTTGGACGGAAATGTTGGGATATTATTTTGAGAATACGATTGTTACTCAGCAATTTTGGGAAAAATTTCTGCACCCTGAAGACAGGGATAATGCTTACAAGGCCTTTCAGGATCACGTTAATGGGAAAACGCCTTTTTATGAAGCTACCATCAGGATGTTGGCGAGTAATGGTGAATGGAAATGGATATTAGATAAGGGGAAAGTAGTAGAGTGGGATAAAGCAGGGAAACCACTTAGGGCATCAGGTATACATCAGGATATTACGGCTTTGCGCATTTATCAGCAGCAACTATTAAATCAGAAAAAATCCCTTCAGGAAATTATCAATGCCATTCCCAATCTTGTGTATGTAAAAAATATTAATGAAGAATTTGTAACCGTAAATAATGCCCTTGCCGAATTTTTAGATACTACTTCTGAGGAATTGCTGCGGTATAAACGAAATAAAAATCAGGACTATTCCATTGCCTTACAAAAATTGTTTGAAAAAGATTTTGATGTATTTATAAGTAAAAATCAGGTGGTAACAGAGGAACAGGAAATAATTAATGTCACCACCGGTAAAACGTATTGGTTGCAATCCATTAAATTACCCTTAATGGATGAGGAAGGTAATTTTTCGGAAATATTATCAGTTTCGATGAATGTTACAGAGATTAAAAACAAGGAACATGAACTTGGTATTTTAAATGATAAGTTGGAACAAAAAGTAATGGAAAGAACTTCCATGCTTGAATCTGCAAACAAAGAACTGGAAACATTTAATTATTCTGTTTCGCACGACCTTAGAACTCCGTTGCGTTCCATAGATATTTTTGCCTACTTCCTGGAAAAAAATCACAAACAAATACTGGATAAAGATGGTCTTGAAAATATCAGACAAATTCGTCAGAGCATTATTAAAATGAGTGCACTCATCGATAATTTACTCATTTTTTCAAAAATAGGAAGATGGGATAAAAAATCGGATATCATCAATACAAAAGAATTGGTTGAGGAGATTATAAAAGAAATTGAAGAAAGGGAGGATATAAGTCAATATAAAATTGTATTAGGTGATCTACCCAATCTTTTCGGAGATTATAAAATGTTCAGACAAGCTTTCATGAATCTGCTTTCCAATGCGATTAAATTCAGCAAAGTGCGCAAAAAACCACAGATCGAATTTTTTGGTTCGGAAGAAGAAAAGTCTATTACCATCGGAATAAAAGATAATGGCGTAGGTTTCAGCATGGAGTTTAAGGATAAATTATTTAAAGCCCTAAAACGGTTACACAGTGATGAACAATTTGAAGGCAGCGGTATTGGTTTAGCAATAGTTGAACGTATTGTAAAGCGGCATAATGGCACTATATGGGCCGATAGTACCGAGCAGAAAGGAACAACCTTCTTCTTCAGTATCCCTAAATAATATTTCCGTTGATTTATTTATTTTTGCACCCATACCGGAATGGTGGAATTGGTAGACACGCACGTTTCAGAGGCGTGTGCCGCGAGGTATGCGGGTTCGAGTCCCGCTTCCGGTACAACTAAATTAGTCTGTCGTAATTGACGGACTTTTTTAATTTATGCCTGACTGCAAGTGGGTATAAGCAGGAGAGAGGTTCGTTTCAGGTACAAAATTTTAAGTCTATCCATTTTTGAAGATTTTTTTATTTTATTGTCCTTGATGCCCTTCCTACTCAATTGATCGCTTCGTAGAGTTTATCGATATACTTGAAACCAAAATAAACATTGTAAATTTGGTTATATTATTATGCCTTTGTAAACAATTAATTAAATATGGCAACTAGAAATCAACACTTAAATTATATTGCTTCAAAAGGACTATTTATTGTAGATTGCAATAAAAAAATATTTTCAAAAGAGGAATTAGAATTACTTTCGAAATATGGACACTGGTTTAATGCACTTACTTCAGGTGAATTGGAGCCATTCACAAATCAGCAAATGGATTTTATAATGGTTGCCCGCTTTAATAAGCTACCAATAACAATCGAAGAAAAAATCTGGTATTAATATCTGAAGCGCAAACAACTGGAGACAGAAGATGAGAATAAATTATTCTTGCAATACCATATAGAATATGATACCTTTTACAAGAGGGATATGGCAAAAAAATTACGTGGAATGATGTACGGGGTAATGAAGGGAGGCCATTACTCCTAAAAGTTTGATAAGCACCAAAATTTTTCCTTTATTTGAACTAAAATCTACCACTATGAGCCTACTCGACCAGCAAGAAATCACCGGTCAGGACCAAATTACCGGTACCACATTAAATTATTTGCTTAAAACAGCCAAATGGATGCAATTTATTGCTATTGCCGGGTTTATTTTAATTGGCATTTTTGCGATTGCAATATTTGCAATTCCTGATCTGATGTTATTTCAGAGAAATACAGATGGACTTTCTATGCCTGGGAGTGGTGATACTTCAGCAATGATAATTGGGTTCATGGTGATTTTGTTATTCGCCTTTTTTCCAAATTTATTTTTATATCAAAGCGCAATTAATTTTATTCGTTACGCGAGAGATAATAATTCCTTTAATCTGGAGGTTGCATTTAAAAAGCTCCATTCTCTTTTTCTTTATGTAGGAATTATTGTTATAATTTACCTTGCTATTTTTGTGTTTGCATTTGTTTTACTAGGATTATAATTTTTTAATATTAAAATCCGTAACTCACTGCAATAGAGGGTAAGATCGGCAATTGATTCACTCGTTCATAACGAATACGGTCAAAATAGAAAATGTTTTCTCTGTTGTAAATATTTGTTATGCTGGCGTTGATCTCCATTCTGGTTTTATTAACAAAATGAATATTGCGTTTTACTCCAATATCAAAACGGTGATAATACGGCAATCTACCTCCATTTAATTCATCGTCGTAAATAATACCAAGTGAACCATTTGCAGTAGTATAATCTGTGCTTATTCCGTCCAGGAAATCTAGCATCTCATAAAATCCTGCAGTTTGCGTAAATGGAAATCCTGAACCTAAGTTCCAACGTGCACTGAATTCCCATTTTTTACCAAGGTCGTAAGTACCCAAAAAATTCAGGTTATGTCTTCTGTCATAGTGCGGTGGATATACCTGTTCACCATCATCGCGTTTCACATATCCAAGTGAATACGCTGTCCAGAAATACCATGCTTTGCGCTCGTATTTCATGGAAAAATCTATACCATACGCTCTTCCTGTTTCAGTTGCAAAATCAGGATCGCGCAGGCTTACTTTCTGGCGATTTATCTCAATCAGTTGCGTAAAATATTTAATATAAGGTTCAATATTTAATTCGATAAAATCGGTTGGATCAATTTCTAATCCTCCAATTGCATGAATACTACGTTGCAATTTTGATTTTGCATCCTCTCCGTCAAAAGTATAAAGATCATCATCCGGCCCCGATAAAAATCCAGTAAATAAATTGACTACGTCGCGGTCACTTTTTGTGGAAATTAAATTCTGGCTGTATAATCCTCCGGCAAATTTAATTCGTATCCTGTCGGTGAAATTGTATTTCAATCCTATACGTGGTTCCGGGGAAAATTCACTTAACGACGCATAATATTGAATGCGAATACTTGGTTCAATTACAAATTTTTTGCTGAAAGCCCTGCGATATTTTACATAGGTTCCAAGTTCGGTGGTATATTGTTGCTGTTCATATTTAATTCCCAAACGATTAAAAAACTCGTAGTTAGTTTGAAACCCTATTACTTCTACTCCATATTGAACGTCTCCGTGAGGACGATAGTAAGTAAAATCCATTCCGCCGTTAAATCCTCCCACCAAACTATTGCGCGGTTTTTCATCGGCTTCATTCTGCACCATTTCATAATTGGAATAAGCAAAAACTCCTTCTATCAACATATTAGATTCGGTAGGAACAATTACAAAGTTTGTACCTGCTCCTATAGAATTCCAATGGAAATTTGTAATATCAGAATAATTTACACTATCGCGGAAATTAAATCCGAAAATATTTAATTTGTTTCCTGATTCTGAATTGAGTGATAATTTACCATATATATCGGTAAATGAATAGGGGATACCATTATTTCCTAAAATTCCTTCCTGATTATTTACATATGGGTAAATAATTTTCGAGGTTTTATCCAGATAGGAATGTTTTGCCGTAATTAAATAAGTAAGACTTGATTTATCGGCACTGGGTTTTTTAATTGGTCCTTCCAGCAGTAATCTTGCCATGAAAGGACTTGCAGATACTTCACCAACAGTTTCCTTTTTATTTCCATCGCGGGTGTTGATGTCAATAACTGCAGAAATTCTATCTCCGTATTCTGCACTAAAACCTCCTGTATAAACATCAACGTTCCTAATAATATCAGTTTCAAAAACGCTGAACAATCCAATAGAGTGAAATGGATTATAGATCACCATTCCATCGAGTAAAACTTTATTCTGAATTGGTGATCCACCGCGAATATAGAGTTGTCCGCCCTGGTCACCCGTAAATATGACACCCGGTAAAATTTGTAAATATTGCGCAAGGTCAGGTTCGCCACCTACAGATGGCAATCGTTTTATCTGAGTTGGGGTAATGGTTGTGGTAGATATACTTACTTCTTCTAATTTTGATGTGGTTTTTGAAGAAATAGTTACTCCATCCAACCAAATTCCTGATTGTTTGAATTCCAACTTTACACTTTTGATCGAACCACTTTCCACTGTAATTGGAAATAAAAGAGTATCGTAGCCAATATACGTTAGGATGAGGGTCTGATTTCCAACGGGAACAGTTGAAATAGAGAAAAAACCATTTTCATCGGTTGGAGCTCCAATATTGTCGGTTTTTAACACTATTACGTTAACATAGGGTATCGGTTCACCCGTTTCGATATCATAAACAAAACCCCTTACTGAGCCTGATTGCGAAAAACCGGCTGTTATCAAGGATATAGTGACAAACAGTAGCGTAAATATTCGTTTCATATTATGGCGGCGAAGATAAACAGAATAATGTAACTTGACAGTCATAACACCCAATTTTACAGAGTTCTGACGTTGACCATACAAAGCATTCCCATTTGAATCTTGCGTTTATTTTTTTGAATTTCACACCTGATTATGGTGGAACAGCAGAAAACAGAACTATTTTTTCATGTTGGATTGGGGAAAACAGCGAGTACCTATCTTCAAAATAAGGTATTTACCAAGTTTAAGGATCTGGTATATATACACCCAACTTCCTATAGAAAATATCAGAAAATTATTGATAGTAATATTGGAAAAAAAATTTTTATTTCCCGTGAAATGGATAGGCAATTAGAAAGGGAGGTAAAGAAATTTGCAGAAAAATATCCCGATACCAAGGCAATTCTTGTACTGCGAAGCAACGAACAATGGATAGTATCTCAATACCGCAGATTTTTGAAAAACGGATATCCCTATACTTTTAAAGAATTTTTTGATGTTGAAAATGATCAGGGTTATTGGAAAATTCTAGATGCTGCCTTTTATCCTAAAATTGAGATTCTGGAAAAATATTTTACACAAAAACCTTTGGTATTATTTTATGAAGATATGAGAAAGGATACTTTTGGTTTTATTGATAAAATTGCAGAATATATCGGAGTTGAATATGATAAAAAAACTATTTCTTTAGAGCCTCATCACACTTCTTATGAAGAAAAACAATTAAAAGTGATGCTTAAGGTAAGTAAATTTATTTTTACAAAAGATCCTAAATACACAGGCTCCTATTTTAATACCTGGATAAGAAGAAGATCGAGAATGTTGTTGTGTTACATTATTCTGTATTCCGCATTATTAATTCCCGGATTTTTAATTTCGAAAAAACCGCTCATTGATAACGAAGAATTACTGAAAATAAAAAAGTATTATACCGACGATTGGGCGAGATGTGTGGGGTGGAACAGTAGGAATAATTGACAATTGGACCCTACCCACTCACCACTTACCACTCACCACTCATCAACTTCCACTGATTACTTCTTATTCGCTCTGATCATTTCTCCATAACCCATTTTTTGAGAAAGAGATTTTACGGCAAGCACAATTCTTTTGGTTTGAGTATCTGTTGTTTTTGCAGAATCAATCCATTTGGAAAAATATCTTTGGTGAGAAGCTGCAAGTGAATTAAAATATTCGAAGGCTTTAGGTTCGTCTTTAACACAAATAATAAAGTCTTTGTTAAAAATAAATGCTGCTCTGTCTTCCGTTAAATAAACATTTAATTCATATCCTGTTTTTTTTCCGATTTTTTTTCTGATATCGGCATTTAATGCCATAATAAAATCTCCGCCACCCATTGGTAACAAAGCAAAACCTTTAATTGGATGTTCATCTAATTTTCCTTTTACACGGAAGGAAGTTTTTGCACCGGGTTTTATTTTTTCTATTATTTCCGACGAAATATCAATATAGGTCCATCCCGTTTTTTCGCCCTGCGAACCGAATTTTTTTATGATGGTTTTAAAGTGCACCATGAAGTATAGTTGAGGGATAAAATTAAGCAAATTGTTGTGATGAAGGAAAATGGATGGTGAAGGGTGAGTGTACTCCAGGTTTGGAGATAAATTATTTTACCATTGCATTGTGGAATTAAATAACGTAAAGTAAATCTGCCTAACTGATGTGCGCTCACGTTTCACCAAAAAGGAACCCGGATAACGATGATTGGACCGATAAAATTGGATTTTATTTAAATAGATTCAATAAATTTTCGCAGAAAATTTAAGAACCATAAATCATAGCTCCCGCCTTTCGGATTCATGGATCACGGCTCACGACGAACCCTTCCCCGTTTATCTTGAAATAATAAATGGCTCCGAATAGACAGACTTATTTCCGATAATTTGTATCAAATAACTACCAGAGGGAATTTCAGAAATATCAAAAAATAATTCTGTTTGTGAATTTCCATTCATTTTATCAGAAATAATTTTATTCCCTAACATATCGAAAATTTCAATCCATTCCATATCCTCAGTATTGGAAATTGTAATTGTTAAATAATACATTGCCGGATTTGGATACAATGTTATTCTTATATTCTCCTCCAACCCTTCAATTGCCTGGCAAATTGTCACTTCAATTTCTTTAGTGGAAATACTTGTGCAACCATTAACGTCTGTAACGGTGTAAGTAATTAAATGTATACCCAAACCTGCAATTGCAGGGTCAAATATATTATCTGAAACTCCTGTTCCGCTGTATGTTCCTCCGACAGGCGTTGCATTTAATTCGAACGCCTCTATATCAGAGCAAATAGTTTCCGGTAGAATAAATTCGATTACGGGTGCTTCCAATAATTCGATAATTATTTCATCGGTATCGGTGCAACTGAACGAATTTGTTACAATCACAAAGTAAGTTCCGCTTTCCTCAGCAATGATAGTTGCAGTATTTTCACCCGTACTCCAATTGTAAGTGCAAAGAGCAGTTGTTGCATCTAAAATTACTTCTACGTTCTCACAAGAAATAATATCAGGTCCAAGGTTTACAACCGGTGATACATATATTTCTACTTCTACTTCGTCAGTTTGGTAACATCCTAGAATATTGTAAACAGTAACAGAATAAATTCCTGCATCTGTTACTGTAATTGTTGAAGTAGTTTCGCCGGTACTCCATAAATAGCTGCAATCAGCATTTGTTGCATCCAAAACAACAGCACCTCCATCACAAAAAGAAATATCAGATCCGAGTGCTACAACAGGAATCGGCACAATATCCACATTAATAAAATCGGTATAACTGCAACCGAAAATATTTGTTACCTCCACCCAATAAATTGCATCTTCAATAATTGAAATTGTAGCGGTATTTTCACCGGTACTCCACAAATAAGTGCAATCAGCAGTTGTTGCATTTAATAAAACAGTTTCTCCCTCACATACGGAAACATCTGCGCCTAGATCAACAATTGGAGAAGGATTTAATTCAACAGTAACAATATCAGTATCGGTACATCCTCCAATATTTGTTACAAGAACGGAATATGTTCCTGCATCAGTAACTATAATAGTTGCAGATGTTGCTCCGGTGTTCCATAAATAATTACTTGCAGGATTTGTAGCATTTAAAATAAGTGAATCACCATCACATAAACCAATGTCTTCACCAAGATCTACAACAGGGGAAGCATCGATTGTAACTTCCACTTCATCGGTTTCGGCACAACCGAAATTATTTGTTACGGCAACTGTGTATGTTCCTTCCTCAGTTACAGTTATTGAAGCAGTTGTGGCACCAGTGCTCCATAGATATGTGGAGAGGGGAGAGGTAACATCAAAAACAACGGAACCTCCGTCGCAAAAATTTACATCGTCACCAAGATCAACAATAGGAGCCGGGTTTGCAATTATATTTACATTATCGGATGCTGAGCATCCAAATATATTTGTTACATCCACAGAATAAATTGCTGTACTGTTCACGAAAATTGTCTGCGTGGTTGCACCTGTACTCCAAAGATATTCTGAACCTGCATTTTCTGCATCAAGAATAATTCCTTCATTTGTACAAATCTGAATAGTATTTCCAATATTAACGATAGGTGTTGCATTTATTGTAACATTTATTACATCACTATCAGTACAAATAAATCCATTTGTAACAACAACACTGTAATTCCCAGTAACAGTTACATTAATTGTTTGCGTAACAGCGCCTGTATTCCATAAATAGGAAGAGCCTGGATTACCGGCATTTAATGTTACAGTTTCGCCTGAGCAGGCTATAATATCTGCACCAAGATTCACATTAGGCGCGGGATTTACCGTTACATTAATAACATCGGTAGCACTACAGCCTGATGCATCAGTAATAGTTACACTGTAAGTTCCGGTTGCAGTTATATTAATAGTTTGTGTAGTTGCACCGGTGCTCCATAAATACGTTGCACCAATATTTTCAGCATCAAGGGTCAATATTTCGCCTGAACAAATTGTTGTATTCGGACCAAGATTTACGACAGGTGTATTAATGGAGAGGTGTGTAGTTACGATTGAATCACATCCTTCCACAGGAGTGTAATAATCGTAATAATCACCCGGTTCTGTTTGAAATGCACCTTCAGCAAAATAGCTGTCGCCTTCGCAAATTGCCACATCATTATTAATAGTATAGGTAGTGCAATATTTTGCAAGAAATCCATCCCAACCTGTAAATGCACTGCTCATATTAAACACTTCCGCTCCTGGATCAAAATCAACAATGGCATCAAAAAAACCACAAATAATATCAGCACCCGTATTATCTATTATTAAACCATTTCCCCAATCACTCAATGTGCCTCCAATCATTTCTGCGGAGGAAAAGGAACCGTCGTTATTCCATTCCGTTTTAAAAATATCGGTATATCCGTTTGAGGTTAAATTATATGTGGCAACGGAAGGATCAAAATCAGCAGTTTGTTCAAATACGCCGGTCATGTGAATTCTCCCGGACGCATTTATTTTTAGTGAGGAGACCTGTTGATATCCTAAACCTCCAAATCCATTTCCCCAAACAAATGCACCGGTTGAAGCATTCAATTTAACAACAAAGGCATCAATATATCCTGCCGAAACAATATTATTAACCCCACCACCGGGATCAGCATCAATTGTCCCTTCAAAAAAACCTCCAACAATTACAGAAGATGTTGTTTCATCATACGCAATTGTTGTTCCCTGCTCCGAATTATTTCCTGATATTGTTCCTGCCCATTGATAAATTCCGCTATTATTTAATTTTAAAACAAAACAATCTGCATCAAAACCCGCTGCGATTAAATTATTAACGCCAACACCGGGATTAAAATCTACGGTTCCCCAAAACAATCCTGTAAAATATAAATTATTATCGGGATCTATCGTCATATTATTTCCATAAAAGGAACTCATTAATAATGCATAATTAAATGTACCGTTGTTATTCAATTTTAATAAAAAATCGGAACCGCTCACCCCTGCAGTTAAATTAAAAGTTCCTGCTCCGGGATTAAAATCAACGGTATTCTGAAAATATCCAAATAAAAACGGATCACCATTGGAATCGAGATCGAAACCATAATTTTGTTCAGTTCCTGTTCCGCCTATCTTAACTGCCCATACCAGATCACCTGAAGCGTTATATTTTCCACAAAAAATATCATCTCCTCCGGCAGAAATAAGGTTGGAAACCCCAACACCGGGATCCATATCCATAGTCCCGTTGAAGTAGCCAAAAATGAATACATTTCCTGTTTCATCCGTTTTGATAACAGAGGAAGTTTGAAATCCTAGTCCTCCTATCTGTATTCCCCAAACAAAATCACCTGCGCTATTCAGTTTAACAATAGCCACATCCAGAGACCCAAAGGAGTTGAAATTCAGAGTTCCGAGGCCGGGGTTTACGTCTACATCGTCCCAGAAATTGACGTTTGAAAAAATATTGTCATCGGTGTCAACAGCTAGTGAACCCACTGTTTGGGCATCGTTTCCGTGAAATTGTTTGGCAAGAACAAGGCTTTGGGCGTTTGTTAAAAGGGTATTGAGCAGCAAAAAAGCGAAGAGTAAAGTTTTGTGCATATTACAATTTTAGAGTTGAAGGTTTCTTCGGGAGCCAAATAGTGTGCCAGTATAGAATGGAAATTTTTTATTATTTTTACTGTTGCAAAGGAGTAAGGTTTTAGCAACTATAAAGATACGCAGATGCCTATACATTCCTATCGAATACAAATGGACCTATAAAATTTTAGGGTATTAATATCGTTAACTCTTTTAAAAATAGCAGTTATATTAAATAATAAAATATTAAATAGAATGAAAAAATTAACAAATCTCCTTTCGTTTGCCCTTGTGATCACCTTTATTTCAGCATCTGCGGTTTCAAATGCTGCAACCTCGCCTGAAGGAACTGAACCCTTTTTTAAAACCTGGAATATCTCCGGTGAAATTGTTGCAGGTGTTCAACAAGCACCTGAAGCCATAATGGCAGGTGATCAACTCATTATTAATATAGATAATACTATTAGTGTTACATTCAACGGTGTTACCTTTGCCGGAACTTATGTATTGGTTGGTGGAAATACCTGGTTATCTATTTCACTTATCGATGGAAGTTCATTGCGATTAAAAGTTTTGAGTATTTCAGAAACTACTTTACAGGTGGAACATATTAATGCGGAATCGGTACATCGCATTTTTGTTTTCACAGCTTTGTAAATTATAAATTTAAACTAAAATGCCCGCAACTGAATTAATTCAGTGCGGGCATTTTAATTGTATTCCATTAATTTATTGTAAGCATTTTCACTTGCATAAATTTTCCTGCAGCATTTAGGGTTGTTAATTGGTATGCATAATTACCTGCAGCAAGATTAGAATATTTATTCATATCCACCTTACATGTATGATTACCGGCATCCAGTTTTTCATTCAATAATTCCGCTACTTTAATTCCCATTAAATTAAATAATTCAATTTTTACTTCAGCCGGAAACATTAATGTAAATGAAATTGCTGTTTCACTGTGAAAAGGATTCGGATAATTAGGTAAAAGTTTAAACTGTCCCCCGGTTTCCGGAGTAATATCTATCAAACCTGTTGCGGGTTCATCAATGCCAATTGTAATTGTGCCATCGTAACCCCCCGTAACTAAATTAGGTGTGAGTGTCAACAGCTGATCTTCATAACCATCAGCAAATACGCCGTCATCAGATGTGGTTTCCACAGTTGTATTCTGTCCTTTCGCAACATATAATGGAGAATCATACACCAATGTATTTATAACATCGGGAAATGCCATTTGTGATGTAGCACTCAATACATTACTTAAAAAAACCTGAAAATGATTATGCGTAGTTCGTCCCGGATACCATCCCGGATATATAGTTTTAAATTTTACCTGGCCATTAACATCGGTTATCTGTATTCCTCTGCAAAAAGTTTCCCCGGTGGTGTCGCTGCCCGGCTGCACAAATCCGGAATAAACTCCATCCTTATCAGTTTGCCAGAGATCAATGCGCGCATTTGTAATTGGATTACAATCATCTTGTATACTTACTATCGTAATTGTAAGATCTAATTGCATACCGGGTTTGCCTTCTGTAATATCTGTGCGAAAATAACTCTCCTCGTCACTGAGATCAAGTGGGTAAGGACCGGCAGTTTCATGCGGAATTAAAACGCAATCCACTCCTAATTTTTTGTAATAATTTTTATTCGGTTTAATGGCTGCATTCGATTTATTAATTGGAATTATCGAACCTAATCCGGCTAAGCCCAGGCCTTTGAGGAAAGATTTTCTTTGCATATTAAAAGTTTATTTAACAAATTTAAAGTATTTAAGTGAAACTGTGGCATGTGAAATTAATATGAATTTTTTGTGACAATGGCAATAGGAGATAGGCGTAGAACAAAGGAAAACAGGAGCGTTACAAATTGTTTATTGTTCTTTGACATTTACCCATTTTTATTCGGAAGGAGAGTTCATGTTTTGATAATTTAATTTTTTTAAACAATATTATTTCTGCTCATTCGACTTACCAGGAGATAATTAATTATTTAACTAAAAATTGTATTATGTATTACAATGAAACAAGCGCCGCAAAAGGCGCACACGGAAGCAGTTCGCGGCATATGCTTTACCGTTCAATGGAAAGAGCCGCAGTAAACATTTACCGGACCGAGAACAGCTTTGAAATGCTTGTTTTTGCACCGGGTCGTATTCGCGAACATTTTGGAGTTGACCTTGCAGGAGGTGAACTCACAGTGTCGTATAAACCACCTGAAGGGTTCCCAAGACCGGAGTGGATTCGCAGAGAATACAGCCGTGGTGGATTTACGCGTAATTTCAGTCTTGGTGCTGCTATCGATGGCAAAACCATTACAGCAAAATACGAGGACGGTGTATTGCATATTCATTTGCCTTTGCTTGAAGGGGAAGCTACTGAAAAGCAGAAAATTAATGTGCAGTAATTAATTAACCATTAAAAATTACAGCCGCCTGCGCTAAAGCAGGCGGCTTTTTTTATTTGTTCAATTTCCTTTCTTTTGTTTTTTATTCTGTATTTAAAGATGTATTTTTGGTGTTAAAACAAGATTTTGAACATATGTTGTGCTGATAAATAAGAATTGCTCCTCAAACAGAGGAGCCGGTCGCATTTATAGTGGACAGGTTTTTTTATAATAAATTTTGGACTTATTTTTTGTCGGCCCAATATTTTTTTCCATAAGCGCAGAAAATTTCTTCTCCTGCTGCAATTTTTTTCCTCGCCAATAAACAAATATTTTGTTGTTCGTCCATTACTATTTCTGCATTGTTTTTAAATGCAGATTTAATTGTTCCTTCGGCGTCGTTTGCGAATCCGGCTAAACACTTTGAATTATTAGTATCCAAAATGTTTCCATTCGGTAGCTTTAAAAAATAGGCGTTTTCTCCTTTATCTACTCTTTTTTTCGATTGTTTGGAATTTAAGGTTTCTCCTTTGAATATTGCTATTATTTCCGAACGGTGAATTGTAATAGCCGTAAATAAACCTAAACCTGCATTTGCGATCTGAGAATTTTGAGTATATAAATAATCTGATTCCGCGGCTTCTATTTTCTGGGGAATTTCCATTAATCCGTTTTTAGTATTTTATTAACGAAAATTAATTTTCGGGTAATTTTTTACAATAAAATTTAGTTTTGCCTTGCTGAAAGAAACACCCTTTTATTTGGCCATTTCTTTTATATAAAAATGTTAAAGTAGAGCGATATTGAAAATTTTTAAAGGTATCGGTTCCAACCGGTTCGGCAATTTCCTTTTCTTCTTCAAAGTTCTTTAATTCTGCAGAAACCAATACCCCATGCTCACTTGACACCTTAATTTTTGTAACCGGGATAAGATGAAAAAGTTTTATTCTGTAGATGCCTTCGTATACTTTTAATTCTTCAGCTTTCATCGAAATTGACTTTGCTTCCGGAAACTTGTATTCTGCATCAAAATAGTAAGAGAATACTCCAAGCGCAATATCATTCATCGGGTAATTTAATCCATTAAAACAAAACACAAGGCAAATGCTGTCTTCCTCAAAATAAGTAACTGCACTTCTGAATTCATCAATATGTCCGGTATGTCCATATCCCACATGTTTGTCAAATGGAGTATAAAAAATTCCGTGTCCATAGGTGCCGGATGTAAGCGTACACATGGTATCAAGATGCGCTTTACTTATAAGATTTGTATTAAATAGTTGTTGTATAAATATTTTGAGGTCTTCGGGTGAGGATATTATGGCTCCCGCTGCGGCGCTTACGGTAGAATTTGTTTTCGTTTGGGAGATAGTCCATTCAGATCCGTTAAAATGATATCCGGAATTTCTGTTTTGCAATACATCTTCTGATTCCAGGTAGGTTTGTGTTAATCCGAGTGGAGAACATATTTTTGTTTGTAGTACTTCGCTGAAGTTGCTTTTTGTGATATCCTCTATAATATAACCTAATAAAATATAATTTGAATTACTGTATTGAGTTTTATCTCCCGGCTTGAATGCTGGTTTCCTATTGATCATGAGCTGAATTAATTCAGTGCGGGTCATCGTTTTTGTCTGTATATCTGAAAAATCATCATCATTAATAAGGTCAGGTATGCCGGTTTGATGCCCTAACATTTGTTTAATTGTTATTTTTTCTGAATTCGGTATGTGTGGGTAATAAACGTTTAATTTGTCATTGAGTGAAAGTTTATTTTCTTCCACCAATTGGTAAACAATTACTGCGGTAAACATTTTTGTAATAGATGCTATTCGATATTTTTCATTGAAATCTGAAGCTGCATTTGCCGAAAAAGTTTTATTAAAAAGTATTTTATTTCCTTTAGATATTAATACACTACCGCAAAAACGATTATTGTTATATAGGTAATTTAGAAGGCTATCTGTTTTATTTACAAAATCAGGATTTTGACCACTTACTAAATGGAAAACGGAAGTACATAATAGGAAAACGAACAGTAGTTTTTTATGCATATTTTTTTCAAATATAATTAGAAATTTAAGTTTTGTGATAATTTAGTGGTTACAGATAAAGTCCCAAATTTTACCTGATTTCGAGCTTATGGTTTAATACCTTAACTTTGCATGAATGCAATTTACAGATTTTAATTTTGAAAACGAGCTTACCGACGGTTTATTATCGATGGGATTTAAGTCACCTACGCCAATTCAGGAACAGGCAATTCCCATTATTCTCAATAAAAAGGACATCATAGCTTGTGCTCAAACAGGCACCGGGAAAACGGCAGCCTACCTACTCCCTGTACTTAATAATATCATAAAAAAGGGACATGGTTCCATAAATACACTAATAATAGTTCCTACCAGAGAACTGGCCGTTCAGATTGACGAGGCGATTCGGGGTTTTGCCTACTTTACAAATATCAGTGCAATGGCTGTTTATGGTGGCAACGACGGAGTAATGTTCGAACAAGAGAAAAAATCGTTTAAGGAAGGGGTGGATATTATTGTAGGAACACCCGGAAGATTGCTTTCGCACATCAATCAGGGATATTTAAAATTTGATACTTTGCAACATCTTATTTTGGATGAGGCAGATAGAATGTTGGACATGGGTTTTAGTGATGATATCAATCGAATTATTTCATTTTTGCCTGAAAATCGACAAACACTCATGTTTTCGGCAACCATGCCGCCGAAAATAAGAAGTATCGCCAAAAAATTACTCAAAGATCCCGAACAAATAAATATTTCACTTTCCAAACCTGCAGAAGGAGTTTCGCAGGGTGTTTATATTTTAAATGAAACACAAAAGATACCCTTGCTAAAATTGATACTTAAAGGGAAAGATGCAAAAAGTATTCTTATATTTTCTTCCACAAAAGAAAAGGTGAAAAGGTTAGAAATGGAATTAAAACAGTTGCGATTTAATGCCTCTGCAATTCATTCTGATTTAGAACAACCACAACGAAAAGCGGTACTTCGCAGTTTTAGCACACGTGAATTAAGGATTTTAGTGGCAACTGATATTTTATCGCGCGGAATTGATGTGGATTCTATTGGAATTGTAATTAATTACGATGTTCCCGGTGATGCAGAAGATTATATTCACCGAGTTGGAAGAACTGCCCGGGCGGAATCAAAAGGAGAAGCGATCACTTTTGTTAATCCAGCCGACCAACAAAAATTAAAAAGGATTGAGGAACTGATTGACAGCGAAATAAACAGATTAGAAGTGCCAAAAGAATTAGGCCCGGTACCTGAATACAATCCATCTGCACACAGAGAAAGACCAAGAGGAGGAAATAACGGTCGCAAAAAAGGAAATTTTAGGAGGTAATGGAGAGTTGAGAAGGAAACAACTCAAATGTACCAATGTACCAATTAACAGCCGGAATGTACCAATTAACAGCCGGCCGCTATTCAATTACCAAATTACCCGATTACCAAATTATCAAATACCCTCTCAATTCTCAATTAATTTCATAGCTGTATTTTATAATGTTTTTATTTATTCTTCGATCTTCTTTTATTAAACCATTTTTATAATAGATCTTTATTTCCACTAATTCCGGTTCAAGGTTAAGATTGATTGGAAGTTTTTTTGTTTCATAGATATATATAACTTTGGATCCATCTGGGTTTATTTTTGTAACCGTGTCACTTTCAACTAGTGCATTAAAGTCAGTAACAAGGTAATTAAATGGCAATCCGTTTTCTTCTTCCACATAGATAATAACTGAATCTTTGTCGTTATTGCTGAAAAATATAGTCGCAGATCTATATCCATCAGCATTAAAAAGGTGTTTTTCGTGTTTTATCATCAGTCCGTTGGAGTTATAGTTTTTGTAATCCAGTTCCTGACCCGCATCGTTATATAAAGAAATATTTCTGGAGAAATTATCTAATATACCATCAATAAACATATATTCGGTAATTTCCATTTTGTGTGGAACCGTATCGTCATTATATATATGCTTGTTTTTAAAGACAGGAATATCAGGATAAAAATATATGTTATCTTCGATCATTCTGTTTTTATTATCAAAGGCTCTGGTCTGCACCGTGCTTTGGCAGGGAAGATTACAAATATTGGTTTGATTAATCAAATTTCCCGCAGGATCATAAATATTAGTGATCTTTTCAGTGAGTGAAAGGGTATCTGCCCAAAAAAATGTGGTTATTGTTTCTGATTTAATATGCATATGCACAATACTATCCGATGGAATATAACCTTTATTAAAGGAAACGAATTTCTGAGCCTGCAAATCGTGACAAACAACATAAAAAATTAAGGCCAAAAGTAGTTTCATATCAGCATGATTATTATTTAAGGTTCATTCCATAAAAAATAATTAATTATTTTACAGGTTGATATTCCTTATTTACAGCTGTTACATTATAATAAGTATTGGTGAAAGACTTGCCACTTTCCGTTTTAAAATTTGCAACTATTTTATGCGCTGAAGGAAAAGAATCGTTTGATTTCTGTAAAATATAAGTTTCATAACCCGTTTCTCTTCCATCAAAAATACCATGCGTACTACCGTAATAGGTGTCGATCAATTTATTATTTGCATCGTACACAAGATATTCAATTTCGGTGAATCTCGGCATTTGGGAATTACCATGATACACCACACTGATGGATATTGACTTAGTATGCATATCAAGTGACTCCGAATCGTAAACATGAGGTAAACTTTTGATCCAGAACTGATCACTTGTCCATGTACCAAGATCATTCACTGATGGATCCACATAAACTTTACCTAAAATTGGTATCATTAATTCGCGTGCGTATAATTTGTGATAATTAAAACTTATCCAAAAATATCCTTTATCTCCCCAATCATCATCCCATGAATTTTTAACTAAAAACCCATCTGCGTCATACCCAACAATACTTACGGCATGTCCACCATTTATTTTATAAATAGTATCCGTGTAATATATTTCCGAATTTCCTTCAAACACCTCATCGCCAAAAATAGATACTGCAGCATTAAAACTATATTCTTTATCCTCATCATAATACACTAAAAAATCGTTCGGGTCTATTTTATCTGTTTCAGCACCGGAATTTGCACTCCAATAATTGCCATTCAGTGAATAAGAAATTACGATCGCCTTTTTGCCTTCGTCCAACATTTTTTTAATGTAATTAATATCCCTTGAAGCTTCATCTTCTTTATAAATGTACATCTCAGGTTGCAGTTTATAACTAAAATCCTGAAAGGATAATAATTTAAGTAAACTCGTTCCTGCGATATCCTTTTTCATATTATCGAAATTTGATAAACTGGAATCAATTTTCACTTTATCCGGATTATATGGTTCCTGGTCTTCACGCAATGTGCCCTGATACTGCATCAGATCAATATAATTTTGGAGAAAAGTACCTTCATCATAATCCGTATCATCATTATAGCTATATGATTTTGCCATTGCATATAAATATTGTTCGCTCAAATCAGATGGGAATCCGGGAAATGTTTCCATTGCCGCAACTAGTCCAAATGCAGTGCATGTTCCTCTGTTTGCCTGACTTTTTACCGAGGATTGATAAATGCGGTAGTCAACAATAGGTTGGGCTTTACTAACATTTATTATTGTTGCGCATAAAATAAAAAAGAGTGTGGATTTCATTTTTTTTTAGGACGAAAATAGATAAAAGAAATGAGAGGGGGGAATCGTGAGCCGTGAGCCGTCAATCGTGAGTCCGGATTAATTTATCATTGGAGGTTTATTCTTTTGCTCGTAGAATAGCTTTCCGGCAAACCGGGATTTACTCACCACTCACCACTCACCACTCACCACTCACCACTCACCACTCACCACTCACCACTCACCACTCACCCTTGACCATTCACCTATTTTCGTGAGCCGTCAATCGTGAATCCGGATTAATTTATCATGCGAGGTTAATGTTTTTTCCAATAGAATAACTTTCCGGCAAACCAGGAGCAAACTCATTACTCATTACTCATTACTCATTACTCATTACTCATTACTCATTACTCATTACTCATTACTCATTACTCATTACTCATTACTCATTACTCATTACTCATTACTCATTACTCATTACTCATTA
>Ga0163147_10000861_pt1 | contig 47400 bp, 39 predicted proteins | sample OliLakLV19MP6G1_FD_148597 | JGI IMG/M metagenome (GOLD analysis project Ga0163147, IMG submission 148597) | Freshwater microbial mat bacterial communities from Lake Vanda, McMurdo Dry Valleys, Antarctica- Oligotrophic Lake LV.19.MP6.G1 | ecosystem: Environmental > Aquatic > Freshwater > Lake >... | reverse complement strand
TGGCAATCTACATCTAAATGTAATTAAACCTGAGAATCTATCAGTAAAGGATTTCTTTACATCTTGCTCAGCTCTAGATCACAAAATTTTTGAATTAGTACAAAAACATAAAGGCACTATTTCAGCAGAGCATGGGATTGGGCTATTGAAAAAAGATTATCTTCATTATTCTCGCACTGAGGCAGAAATTAATTTAATGAGGCAGATAAAAAGCATTTTTGATCCGAAGGGAATTTTGAATCCAGGGAAAATTTTTGATTATGGGCCTGTTGCAAAACTATCTCCGTAACGAGATAAGTCAGATTTATGCCGAAACAAGGAAGTCGAGAGAGAAAACCGCAAGAATATCCACTGGATATGTTAAGGCTTTTCTCTTCAAGAATGACGATGTCGCAGGCCAAAGATCGCTTTTCGCAGTAGGAGAGAGTTTTGCAACAGGCCCATTATAGTGTTTTGCATTTTTATAAATCATAGTTAACCCGAAGCTTTAACAAGAAATAAGATTTAACCTAGTTTCTTTTGCTATGTTTTGTGATTCGGCAAAGACTTTTGAAAAACACTATATTACCCAAAAGTCACTTTCATAGCCTGTTCTATTGAATACTCTGGCTTATACCCAAGTTCTCTCTTTGCGCTATCAATATTAAAATAGTGATCGGTAGACATCTGCGAAGCTAAAAATCTTGTAAATATTGGTTCCGGATTATTTGGCAAGCAATTGCAGATAGTCTCTAATATTCCAGCAACAAGTTTCGCAACTCCTGCAGGTAAGGACTTAGAAACCAGTGCTACATTATTTAGTTTTAAAATCTGGTCGATCCAACCCCAAAGTCTTACTGGTTCACATTGGCTAATAAAATATGGTCTGCCGCGAGCATTAGAATTTGTATCTAAAGCCTGCATGGCATTAATATGCGCAGCCACACAATCTGTAATAAAACTTGTATCGACTAAATTCTTACCGCTACCGATTCTGATAAGTTTATTTTTACGAGCCCGAGCAAGTACCATTGGCACGAGGTGCGTATCCCCAGGTCCCCATATTAAATGCGGCCTTAATGCTAAAGTAAAAAGATCCGTCGAATTAGAATTTAGAACTTCTCTCTCGGCTAATGCCTTAGTAGCAGGATAAAAAGCCATATATTTACTAGGATAAGGGTATGATTCATCAACACCTGCAGTATTTGAACCATCAGCAATTACACTTGGAGAGCTGGTATAGACAAGTCTTTTAATTGTTAGCTTTTTGCAAACATCAATCACATTTTTTGTGCCGACAAAATTTGTTTGATAAAAATCATCGTACTTACCCCACATATCAACTTTACTAGCTGTATGAAAAACACCATTCACCGCAATTAGTTTTTCTAGAATTTTATCCCAGGGTTTTGAGATATCGTGGCATATCGTAGCAACTCCGGCAGCATGCAACTCTGGATAATCAGATCGAGAGATAGAGATTACCTCGTGACCTAGCTCTTTTAATTTTAGACACAGTGCCTTGCCAAGAAAACCGCCACCACCAGTAACCAAATATTTAGCCTGCATGGATAATTCTCCGCGAAGCTTTATCAATGCTCAGGGCCCACTCACCTAATTTATCTCTATAGATCTTGGCATTATGTCTGCGATCGACGGGAAATGATGGATGAAAGAAAAATTTATTAATATTTTTACAAATCTCATTTGATGAAGCTATAAATTTTAATTCATCTTTAAATTGTCGAGCATCTTCCTCTTTTTCTGGCCAGCAACTAGAAATAGGTTCAATAACAATAGCAGGATTACCAGCTACTGAGACAAGAGCACTCCTAGCTACACGAGGATGCATGTTAAAAAGTTCTTCAATCGGCACACTATGAAAGTCACGTCCTTCGCTCCGTACTATGTGACTCTTTCTGCCACAATAATAAAGGCCACCTGCCTCATCTAGGTATCCCATATCACCCATGCGATGCCAAAATCCTTGGCCATCTTTAATCTTGCCAATTGCATCCGCATCAGGACGATTTAGATAAGCAGGGCTTACTGTTGGTCCTGAAACAATTATTTCTCCAATCTCATATGGAGATAAATATTTTACGGACGAGATTTCGGGGATCGCTCCACTTTCTTCAGCGATAATTCTAAGCTTAATTCCAATAATCGGTTTTCCAACATAAGCACCCTTCTCACCTGATCGAGCTTCTTTGGGAGCGTCTCTTAGTAAATCATCCGCGGGAGCTTTAGTCACAGGTAAAGCTTCTGTTGCTCCATAGGGTGTAAACACATCTCCATTAGAAGTGGCTTCTTTTACAATCTTTACAACTGAAGGTGGCACAGCTGCACCTGCCATAAAAACTCCGCGCATAGTTGGCAAAGTTATTCTGATTCGTTGACAATACTCAGCAATTTTTCTCCAAAGAGTTGGGGAGCCAAATGAATAAGAAATAGAAAGATCTTTAATAATTCTTACAACTTTTGAAGGATCCAATGCCAAAGGCTCACTCGGATCGAGTGGAGGAAAAACACTCGTAACTCCATTTGCTAATTGAAAAAGGGAAAACATTGGTAAAAGCGGTAGATCTTTCCCTCCAGGCAAAATGCCAAACTCCTCTCTAAATACAAAAAGTTGAGCAATAAGCATTTCTTGAGTAAAGATTACTCCTTTGGGAACTCCAGTTGCACCAGAAGTAAATGCAACCATGCCAATGTTTGAATACTTTGCTGGCAATTCAGGAGTCGAGGCAAATCTCTTAAGCACTGAAAGTGTTGGACCCCCAGTCACTCCCCACTCATTTGCAATTACGTGAAATCTTAAAGAAGAGAAAAGATCTTTCTTGAGAATTCTTAAAAAATGGGCTTTTTGTGTACCGATAAATACATCGGCTTTAATATCACCTAAGGCTTGTATTAGATATTTTCTATCAATTCCAGGATCAATGAAAATTGGCACAGCACCTTCGGCCATAACTGCAAAGGCTAAGGCTAGAAAATCTATTCCTGGCTTTACTAAAAACAGAACTTTATCTCCAGATCTAAGACCTAAAGTACAAAGTCCTCTATGATATCGAGCAACTAAAGATTTAATGTCTGAGTAATTGATGTGGTGGTATGAAATATTATTTCCCCACACAGAAGGAACAATTGCAGCATCTTGAAATGGACGTTTTGAGGCTTCTAAAACAAAGCGACCATATAAAGTATTTGCAATTTCTTTTGGATCGAGAGCTATTGGAGCATTTTGTGATGGAAGTTCGATTTGAGCAGTTAAAAAGTTTTCGATCGTTTCGTTAACAAGATCTGTTGCGTCCTCTACTACTAAATGCGAAGCAGTTGGAATTTCTAAAACTCTAGCAGCAGGAAAAAGTCTCATTAATTGAGTTAATATTTCCTGATGAAAACATGGATCTTTCAAAACCCCAGATTATTTGAATTGGTTTTTTGATAATTCAGGAACACCTCGGCTAATTTCCATCATGCCACTATAGGTGGGATGATCCATGTTAAATGGGATATCGTGTACAAAATCCCAAACGAAACTCCTATCTTTCGCAGTTCTATAAGGGAAAAAATATCCTTTTTTTACCCTTTTGGGCAGCTTCGTGGCGGCTCCAACATTTGTGGTAAGTCTTAAAAATGTTTTTGTGGTTTTAGTTAAAAATTTTCCGATAAATGGTTTGGAAGAAATCTTAATAAACCATGGCAGACTCTCGGTCTCAGTTAGAGTTGTATTTAAGTATATCAAACGATCGATACGCTCTAAATTTCTAACAGCCAAAGTTGTGCCGATCGATCCACCCCAATCATGCATGATTAAGGAAAAACTTTTTAAGCCTAAGGAATCTACTAAGTTTTGAAGATGTGTAACTCGATCAGCTGCCTTAAAATGTCGGCCATATGGATGTTCTGACAATCCACAACCAATATGATCAGGAGCTATCACTCGAAATTGAGTGCGAAGTTTCTTGATAACTTCTCGGTAATAAAAACTCCAAGTAGGATTGCCGTGAACTAAAATCACTAAGGGCCCCTGACCCTCATCAACGTAGTGCATTTTATATCCACCTACATTGCAGTAGTGAGATTCAAATGGATAGAGGTCTTTATAAGGAAACTTCTCGAATTTCATAGAGATTGAAAGGAAGATTGAAATTTACCATTCAATACCGAGGAAGAGTGCGTTAAGTCCGCTACCAAATCCTGTCATTACCAATTTATCGCCTTGCTTTAAGCCTTTTTCTTCGGCCCCAATCGCAAGAGCTGAAGGCAGTGCTGCGGAAGCAAGATTTCCGTACCGTTCATAAATTGTAAATTCTTTGGCGTAATCAAGGCCCATCTCTCTATAAAAAGCTTCGTTAACTTGGCGTCCTACTTGGTGACAAAATACATGATCAACATCTTCCCTACTCCAGCCAATTACTTCAGAAAGTTGTTTCCAAGCACGACCACCTAATCTAGATGCTTCTAAAATTAGTTTGCTCGATTCAGTTGTCATTACCGGATCGAAATCTCCAGTATGGAAATGACAATAATCACCATTGCCACTACAAAGATCATTATGAGTGGTGGCAGATTTTGCAACTCCGGCAACTATTTTATGAGTTGAGGGTGTTAAATCTTTATGGGCCAGAATATAAGAAACAGCACCTGAACCAAGAGTTAAAGTAGGAAGAAGTTTGATTAACTCATCCCGCGTAATATCTTCCTTAGCTAAAATATGCTTAATGCAATACTCAGCAGGTTTATAAAAAACTTCACCAGAGACAAGTATACCAGCCTTAATAATGCCAGATTCGATCATGTTTCCCATGACCATCATGCCATTCATAAATCCTAGACAGGCATTTGAAATATCTAAAACTAAAGTGCTCTCAGGGATACCTAACTGATCATGAATTAAACAAGAGGTGGCAGGCTCGAAATAATCGCGAGTAATGGAGCAATTAAAAAGGGCTTGAATTTGATCTGGTTTAATTGAAGATTTTTCTAAAGCCTTTAATGCAGCAACTGTTCCGATCTGACTTGGAGAAACTGTCTCATCCCAAAAATAGCGAGTCTTAATTCCAGTTAACTTTTCAAAAGTTCCAGTTGGAATTTTCAAACGCTTGAACACAGGAGCAAGCCGAGCCTCAATCTCAGCAGAGGTAATTGCTTTGCTAGGCATATTTGTAGCAAAAGAATCGATCCGAACATTCTCAAATCTGAAACTCAGTGGGATATCTTTTTCTTTAGACCAGAACAAACTTTTGCCTCTCAAAAGGACCAACATTGGGCCATACATCGTAAGATAATGTAGTGCTTAAATCAAACTATGGAAACCTAGACAATTGGGGACACCCATTGATTGAAATTATAATAAATGAATAAAATCAATTGATTACAAACTTGTAATTAATGGGTGTCCCGAATTAGTCCCGCTTTGGGGAACTAAAGTTCTTCATACTGAAGGACTATAGTTCTTCAACTCCCTGAACTGAGAGATCTGTGGGGAATTCGACGGTCAATTCGTAACGGATGGTTTTTTTATCTTTGGCTGCTAAGTCGAGATGCCATTCCATGATCCCTTCTTCTTTATTGAGGCGAGTAGGATCTTCTTTTGCTATAGATTTTGGATCTTCCATGGTTACAGTTGCGGTGATTTTTTCATTCCGTGAAACAATACCACGATCAAGGACAATAATTTTTTTAGCCGCGTCAGTAAAATTCTCTACTTCAATTTCATAAATGGCTTTAATGCGTCTAAAAGACCGAACAACACCTGAGTCATCTTCAAATTTATTAAGCAATGTTCTTTTTACAGATAATTCATTGCTGACACCTAATGGCATCTGAAATTCTTTACCTGCGGCAGTAAATGGCAAGTAAGTACTTCCCAGAAAACCACCATCCGCAAAAATGCTTACCATTCCGGGTAACAAAGGAGCGCTAGCAACAGTTAATTTTCCCTCTTCGTAAACCTCTGAACTCTGAAATGGAACGGCAACATTACTCTCGCTACCCTGTAAGGAACTTTCAGTTACTTTAATCTTTTCAGTAGAACCATCGCTTTTGATAGTTACAAGAGATGGAATTTTATAAGTAAGACTTCCATATTTACTTAGCTCGGCAGACTGTTCAGTGGCTTCTTGCTGCAAAGTTAAATCATCAGCTGTAGCTGGCATAGCTGATAGAGGAGCAATAGATTCGTTATTTGCGCCGCGTTGAGGGGAACCTGCCAACTCCATTTTTTGCAAAATCATAGGTGGTGGCATTACATCAAATATTAAAGCTACTGGAATAGGTCTGTCAATTCCAACACCAGGGCGAGCAGTAGATAATACCAACTCAACATTATTCCAGTCTTCCCCAGTTTGTTGTTTTATAACTCCATATGTTTCAAGTTCATATTTTCTTTCTAGCGAAGCTCGCTGAATATTTAAATTATAAACTGGTTGCCAATTTGCCCCAATCACCTGGTAAGAAAGTTCCAATTTAAAATTACCAGCTTCCTTAGAATCGACTGAGATATCGACAATAGATTCTGACTTAGGAGTTGGTTGAATTTGTTCTAATTCTTGCTGCAAAGTAGAAAGTTTTTTCTGTAAAGTAACTTTTGAAGTATTGACAATTCCCATATCGGAATCAATTTTAGTAACTGATTCAGATATAAACTTTAATACATCTCTCATTTCAGAAGCTGTTCTAGGTCTCAGTGATTTATCGCTCTCAGAAGGAACTGGAGCATCTAATTTTAGAGATAATAATAACTTCTTCTCTCCTTCCATTCTTTTTTTTGCATTAATAAGTTCATCAATTTGAGATTTAAGCTTTTCAATTTCAGATTCGAGGGTTTTTGCACGATCTAAAACCGGGGTCTCTAAAAAACGTGTCTTAAATTCTAGGCCTTGAATCTCTACTTTAGAGGTTCCTATGCCTTTGATACTCAAAGAAGTTGCATCAATCGAATCGGGAAATGAAGACAGAACAATATTATGCATTCCAGCTGCAACTTGGCCTTGGGCAATTCTTGTAATGAGTGCCCGATCTTGGAAAAGAGTAACTTTAGAAATCTTCGAATCAAATGCAACTTGATCTGAGAAAACATTAATTGGAAAAACACTAAAAAGGATTGCAAGTGACCTCAATATTCTAATTTTCATTTTTTAATCCAGATAACAAAAAGTTGATGCCGCACTCAGACGTTAAAATAACATAAACAATCAAATTATTTTTGAAAACTTATCTCTCTTTTTAGTAAACTTAACAGATGGGTCAATCCATCTAAAAATTCCTGTGAAAGCTCAGTTCCATTTACAGTATTTTGAATATCCGAAGTGATGAAAAACCGGTTGTTTCCAGAAGACATCACAGATTGAAATTGAGTAAAATTTGCAGCTCCATCGAGATGATTTGGTAGTGTTTGAGTATTATAAGTATTACAATCTGGTGCTCCAACTGGACGAGACGTATTCCAATCCGAACAACTACTGCCTGGAATACTTAATTCTTGAGAGATATAATCATCATTAATTTTAGTAATTGCTGGATCCAGCGTCGAAGCAAGTAGCAAACTCAAAAGTTCATCATAACTACTTTGCGCACTCCCCAGAAACCAGGTAAAAGTTTTAGCACCTTCAGTATTTGTAAATTCATCCATCCTGGATGATAGATCCGCCAAAGCTTGGGCTTGAGATATAACTTGATTACCTTCAGCATCTACCGGATTTGGCTTTCCGTCTGTTACAAGTACCCAAGCACAACTTACATTTTGTCCAACAAGTGCAGTTTTTAAATCTCTACATCTATCCAGTGGTACTGCATTATGAGTATGAGTACCTCCTGGAAATGCACTGAGATCATTTAGGTAATGAATTATATCAGTACCAACTGTTGTTGCTGGGGTGGATGGAAAAGTTACTAGACCTCTTGGTAAAGGATCTTGTAAATGACCATCTGGAACTACGGGAGAGGCGGATAAATTATATGCCTTACAAGTATAGCTTGAGACCCCATCCCACTCCCACTCACAACAAGAAAGTGTAGAGCCATCAGCACAACCCGGAAAAGCCCAGGGGTTATCGCCAAAGCATCTTGGGGTTCCATTGATACATTGTACGGAGTTATCAGTATCTTTAATTGTTAAATTTACATCTTCAAAACAAGTGGGCTTGCCTCCACTGGCACAGGAAGGTGATTTTTTTTTGTCTGTCCAATTAGATGAATAAAAATAATCATTTTTATGTTCACTTGAATCAATCTTACTTTGATCAAAACAATCGATCTGTGTGGCTGTTGGATTACATTGATTATATATATGACAAAGAACATTTCCCGGATCGTTAACATCTGCACTCATCGGAAAATTCATGCTTTTAGGCGGACCAGTAGTACAGTTAAATTCTTTGGGATATCGAATTTCTTGAGGCAATTCCGCATTAAGTGGATATGCATTACCAGTGGCACTTAAAAGAGGAACGACTCGACCAGGCCATCCAAATGGAAGAAGTGGATCATTAATAACTCGCTTATAAGAAGCCGTATCTTTTATTGGTCCTGTATTAAAGGCAAAAGCATCATTTGGAAAAACTCTCTCTTTTAAAATTGGGCGATTTGGATCTAGTAAACTACTAAACTGAGTTGGAGTTGAGTAGTCAGTTAAGCCATCTAAACTTTGAACATTACCATACCGTAAAAGCTTTCTTGAAAATGTGAGATCTAAATAATGTTGCAATATTCGATTCGGAGCCATGGATGCATCTTGAAAGAAAATATCTTTTGGCTCTTTTGCTGAATATTCCTTAACAATACTAGCTCTGATTTCACCGCTACCGTTTAAAGTATAATTTGAAAATACCGTCTCGTCATATTTCCAAAGATCACAAACACCATTATTTTGAACGGGATCAAAAACAGAAATATCTAAACTGTTATTGACTGCTGTTATAAAACCAGTTGGCAGCATTCCGCACAGAATATCAATATCTAAATGTGGCGTAACACGTCCCACAGAACCAGCTAAAGTAGTATTGCCTTTTTTATACTCTAAAAAAAGATCTGATGCCTTGCGCAGCAGTTCTTCTTTTTGGGAGGAAATAAATGAAGCATAAATATTGCAACCTACTTCGGATTGATTTGAACAGGCTGGGGCAGGATTTTTCAAAATTGTCGGCCATGTCGAGCTATAAGAATCCCAAGGCTTAACTATTCTAAATGTCGGATCCCAAGCAAATGGTAATGCGGTTTGTATTTCAGCCTTGGGCACTACGGCACCGCCAACGAGCTGGCCATTTGGACCGACACCACCAGCAGCATTCATTACATTAAAACCTTTTAGTAAACTATCGATAGATCCGTTTGCAATGCTTGAGGAGTAATCATAAGTTAATTTTAAATAAAGTGGACTTGCCATGCCCTTTGAAAAAGAACTAGTGGATACTCCGATCAAGTTAGAAAAAAGACCACCTAAAATATTCTCTTGATCTAGAGTCACTAAGGCACTAACACCAAACTGAGATCCTTGCTTAACCTCGTGTCCAAACAACAAAGAACCTTTGCTATATTGCTGACCTAGCTTGGTAGGTTGCGACCATCTAAAGCCTTCGAAATGAGCCAACATGGCCATGTTATTTAAGGCTTCTTTACTATCAAACTCAGCACTATATGCTCCAGCAGTAACTAAGTTCATAGCTAAATACTGAGCCTTCATTCTGGCTACATTACTTGCTGCATAAAGCAGAAAGGTGACTCCAGCGAAGAAAATTCCCATTAAAAGAAAAGATGCCCACATCAGAATAAAACCTGACTCCTCATTAATCTTAGTAATAGAATTGTGGTAACTTTTCATTTTAATTTAAGTGCCTCCTAGGAATTAAGCTATGATATGTAAGGAGATGTTTTGTGAGGCCAATGCTTTTTACCTCTGAACACATAACGACTGAGAGGACAGGAAATAATGACTCGTAACGCCGTACTCTATTTCCAGCTTTATCTAAATCATAAAGCTTAGAACCGAAACGACCAGTATCATCATTGGGACTGGTTGGTTGATTTCCTTGTGCTTGTGCATATTCTACTACATGCCAGGTTTTTCCACCTGCATATCTTCGTGCATATCCAGTTAGAAGAGTTATATTAGCTGCAGAAAGACAGCTCGATCCATTTCCAAAATTGTATAAGAAGACATCATTAAAAGTAGTATCATCCACATCTATTATAGTTCCTTGTTCTGGATCAATATTGATATGAGTAAGTATAATAAAAGCTGCATAAGATTCATTGGGAGCACGCAGTTTAAAAAAGTTTCCAATTGTATCCATAAATTCAGCAAGACTAGGTGAAGTTGCTGCTGAAAGTTTTTCGATCTGAGAAGTACTGGTATTAAAAGCCAGAGATCTTTCTTGCGGGCCAATAATCAATTCTGTTGCTAAGGCATAATGATCAAATTCACCCAGTAGTGTAGTCATTTGCTGGGCTAAGCCATAAACAATTCCAATCAAAAGTGTAACCACAATCGCAAATTCTATAAATATTGCGCCTTTATTAACTTTGACTATCTTCATGGATTAATATCTCCGGAACGATAGGCATAGGCACTTTTTTTTATCAAAATAAAATCGCTGCCAATTAAACTGGAAAACATCCCGAGTCCAAACAGTGGCATTGCACACTCAACATAATAAACTCGACTGTAGTTTTGATTTAAAATGGTACTATCAACTAAATCTGCAAAATTAAAATAGATCGAACAACTAACTTTGCCAGCAAGATCCTCTTTAGAATCTAAATCTGATGGAATTGGAAAAGCTACATCCTTATTCATATCATACATAAATCCGTAGCTTAGATTAAAAACTCTTAATTCTTTCTTCGTAAAATAAGTAAGGCCATGGAAATCGGAGTGAGCTTGATCTATCTGATCTCTCCAAAACTGTCGCCTTGAAGAAGTAATATCTTCATGTTCTCCAGATACGGGATTAATCAAAGCATCTAGCTCTGGAATACTAGTATCTGGATCAAACGAGACTGCAAATTTTGCAGTTGATATTGCAATCTCTTTTGCAAAAATCGTTGTTAAATAAATTCGACCAAGATCAAAAAGAATCGCCATTATCAATAGTATTAATGGTAAAACTATTGCTGCAGAAATTAGACTGACCCCTTTTTCTTCTTGCTTTAAAATATTAATCACGAATCTCACATCAGAAAAATGTCTTTAACCTATCCAAAGTAATCTTGATATATTATACTTGGCTTATGAACTTCGATAGGGAAATTATCTCCAAAATTAATTATCTCAGGCGTCAAAATATATATAGTTCTTCTAGGGGTGCGACAATGATGGAGTACCTAATACTCGTTGTAGGATTAGGATTTGTCGTTTATTTTGTCTCGCTACAGATAAAACCAAAAACTGAAGATTTCTATAACAAAGTTACTCCTGGTTTAGCCGTGGAATATCCAAAGGGCTTTACAGATCGCGAACCATTAAACTAAAATCTACTTACCTATTCTCATAGGAGACACTTTTCATAGATGCAATATTGGTATTCTCGCCTTCTTCTTTAACTAACTCAGCAAAAACTTCTAGTGCTTGATCCACTGAATAGTCTTGAGTATTTGTTGTATGATGCTCTTTTTGATAGCTTTCTAAAAGGTTTACCTGTGCAGAATCACTATTATCTCTGTCCATGAAAGCTGCCACAGTGACTGAACTGGAATCTTTCAAGATTGCATCTCTATTTTCTTCAGATGCAGATGAACTTGTGGACAATTCTATATGGCCGACAAGATATCGACACTCGGGTTGTAACTCAATATTATTAGCTTGTGAGCAAACAACACCAGAAGCACCCGCAAAGACAGATCCAACAAATGTAATTTGAAAGATCATGGCACTAAGGGCGAATGAAAAAAAACTTTTACTATTTGAAAATATTACCTGCATAAAAACTACCCTACGCAAGTTAAAATAAATTTTTTGAAAACTAATTTCCTGTATTTGTTATTTCGTCATATAATGTGCAATCTTTAACAAATAGTGGCTTTTACTCAATAAATCCTAAATGCTCATAGAATCTACGATTTATTAGCATTTATCATCCAAGTTGAGTGAATTACTCATGTTATTACTGATTGGCACGTTGGCAAAGAATTCTGCTTCTGGTATTCTACGTTTCTTGCATTTTGATTTACTACGAAATTTTCTTAAGGATAAATATGAGTTTCTTCTTTGAAGGCCTTTGGCATCTCTCTTGGTGGGGTATCGCAATATTTACTTTAGTAGCTACTCACTATACTTGCCTAGCAGTAACTGTCTTCTTACATCGCTGCCAAGCTCATAGATCAGTTGAGCTTCATCCTGTAATTGAACATTTTTTCAGATTTTGGCTCTGGCTCTCTACTGGCATGGTAACTAAAGAGTGGACTGCTGTTCACAGGAAACATCATGCTGTTGTCGAAACAGAAGAAGATCCTCATAGCCCAATTATACACGGAATATGGAAAGTTGTTTTTGGTGGTGTTGGTCTTTACCAAAAAGAAGCCTGCAAACCTGAGACTCTGAAAACTTTCGGTCGCGGAACTCCGGATGATTGGCTAGAAAATACAATTTATGCCCCAAGACATATATGGGGAGTCGTAGTAATGGCTATTATAGATATAGCTCTTTTTGGTGTATTTCCTGGTGCATTAGTTTGGCTCGTGCAAATGATCTGGATTCCACTATGGGCAGCGGGTGTAATCAATGGCATCGGGCATTATTGGGGATACAGAAACTTTGCTACAAAAGATGCCAGCACAAATATTGTTCCTTGGGGTATTTTAATTGCTGGAGAAGAGCTTCACAACAATCATCACGCCTATGCCAGCTCTGCTCGACTATCTAATAAGTGGTTTGAGTTTGACATCGGCTGGATGTACATCCGTATTTTTGAAATTTTGGGATTAGCTCATGTTAAAAAAGTATCTCCAAAAGTTTGTTTTGATGAAAAGAAAACTGTCTGTGATCATGAAACTCTCAAAGCAGTTGTTCTTCATAGATTGCATGTCATGGCAAATTTTAAAAAAGCCATCAAGCATACTTATTCAGAAGAGCTAAGAAAGATTAAAGAAACTACTTCTGGTCCTGCATTAAGTGACATTGCAGCTCTAGAGAATGTTAAGCCAATTCTTTATCAGGATAATACTGAATTACCTGCCGAAGCTTCTGAGCAATTAAATAGTGTGCTTTCAAAACACGCTATGCTTCAGAGAATCTATCAGATGAAAATGAGCCTTGTCTCATTTTGGGACAGTGCTTCTGGTACACAAGAACAACTTGTTGATAACTTAAATGAATGGTGTCATCAAGCTGAGCAAAGCGGAATTGATGCCTTGGCCAATTTCTCGAGAAGGCTTAAAACTTACTCATTAGCTTAGTAAACAGTCCGTAACTAAGAGTCCTTGCAAAGATAAGATTTATTCTTATAACTTTGCGAGGACTTTTGAAATCTCATTCATCCCCGGAACTTTATCCACTACTAATTTAGATCTGCGTATACAACCCGGAACTAAACTGGCATAAAATTCAGATTTCTTAGTTTGTGCCAACTTTGAAAACTGTCCGGCTAGTCTTAAATGTCTATGCAGTAAGACTTGATTGAACATTAATTCCTGATCAGCAATAGGTCTACTTTTAAAAAAATACCCTTTAAGACTTTGAATTAAAGGCTCACCTAGATCTAAATCTATATCCCGATCAGTCAACAAAGAAACGAGATCATGTAAAGGAGAACCCAAAATGGCGTCTTGAAAATCAATCACGAAAAGTGAGCTATCGCCCCTGATATGGATATTCCAAGGCATAAAATCTCTATGACAGAGGACTTTTGAATGTTTTGCGATAAGAGAGCTAAGCTTAAAAAGTTCTTCCTCAACATTCTTTGTTTCATTATCGCTAATACCTAGTGGTTTGGCATAAAAATCTATAAATCGTCTGGCTTCTAAATAAAGCTCATTTTCTCCAATGTATCGCTGGAAAGGTAAACTGCCATCATTGGGTATTTTTTGTATTGCAATAATAATATCAATTGCATCTTTAAATACCTCTAGAATAGGTTTCTGGCCTAAATTCTCTCTGACATATTTAACTAAAGAAACATCCCCCACATCTTCAACTATTAAAATCTTTTCTTCTTTAAGATTCACAATAATTTTTGGAACTGGAATTTTATTTCTAGAGAAAAGATCTGCCACAATAGGAAATGTTTCATCTTGATTAGTGCTCAATCCACCGCCAGCTACGGGACCCAGCTCTGAAGCTAGCTGCATAATAACAACCGATTCAGAAGAATAATTTGATAGATTTATTCGAAAATATTTTCTGCCAGAAGCATCTCCTTTCAATTGAGTAACTTTCTCGACGATAGCCTCTCTTGTATCTTTAGATTTTTTTAAAATGTCAGTCGCTCTTGCTAAATCCATTTCACGTTTTATAAAATACTTTCCAGAATAAGTATTCTACCTTTTTAGAATAAAAAAATAAGGGGTACGCTCAAATTAAAGCATGATTTTCTATATGGCGCACAGAGTCTTTACGATCTAACAATTAGCAAGTTATGCAATATGGGAAGGCATAATTTTTTAGCTGTATTTTTTAAAATGTTCTTTTCAAATTAAGGGGGAAATAAAATGTATCAATTCTTCGTGCTGGCAACTTTTACAGATCATGTTAGAGCCGATACTATTTGCGGAGCTTTGGAGCAGATGCAAATACCAGTAATGATGGAGCATGTTAGAATCAGTGAAGATAAAAAACATGCCTCAATGATACGAGTAATGGTTCCTTCTGAATTTATACAAAGGGCTTCGGCTATTTTGAATGGTTTTGATGCCCCGATGGTGGCAAATCTTCACTAGTTTTCTAAGATTTTGCTACATCACTTAGTTTCTCAAGGACGTTTCTCAAGGACGTTTCTCAAGGACGTTTCTCAAGGACGTTTCTCAAGGACGTTTCTCAAGGAAGTGCTTAGAGGAGTCTATCTAAGAATACTCCAACGAAAAAAATCACACTAGCTAATCCGTTCCTAACGAAGAATGCTTCGTTAACTCTAGAAAGATCTTCAGCTTTAACAATAAAATGTTGACTAATGATCAGTCCAGCAAAAATAAACAGTGCTGCGAAATACAGAACTCCCATATTTGCGGCATAACCAAATCCAACTAGAAACAACAATGCGATCGTATGTAAAGAACGAGCTAACGTTAAAGATTTATGAATTCCAATCTTTGCCGGAACTGAATAGAGGCCCTTGGAAACATCAAAATCGCGATCTTGGCAGGAATAAATAATATCAAATCCAGCAACCCAAAATGCTACTGCTAACATTAACCAAATTGGCAGAATCGCAAACTCGGCTGTCAAGGCATACCAAACGCCCCCAGGTGCCATTGCTAAACATACACCTAGAACAAGATGTGAGAAGGAAGTAAATCTTTTGGTCCAGGAATAAAAACTTAAAATCAAAAGTACTACTGGAGCAAGAACAAACGCATGACTTCCCAAAGCCGAGGCAGCAAATAAAAAAATTCCATAGGTTAGCAAAAGAAGTAATGATGCACTTAAGGGAGTAACTATGCCTTGTGGCAGCTCTCTATTATGAGTTCTAGGATTTAAATGATCAATTTTTCTATCCAGTATTCTGTTAAATGCCATAGCTCCAGTACGAGCAGATATTAGGCAGATTACAATCCAAAAAAACTGAAAAAAAGAAACAGAATATATTTTACTTACGATTACAAACATACTTAAGGCAAATGGCATTGCAAAAATTGTATGGGAGAACTTAACTAGCCTTCCCCACTTCAAAATTTCTTTTTTCATGGATAACTTACTTACTGTCATTTTCACTCTTTTGATTCTTCAAACACCGTGATAATATCTACGAACTTATGAACCTAGACAAGCCAATTGGAAATCCTTCGTATGGGCTGATGTTTTTACGTCTTGCCCTTGGTGCTTTTTTTCTTTTCTCTGGGCTCGCTAAGATAGATGACCCTGGAATTCTTATTCGGCAAGTCAAAAATACTGGCATGTTGCCGGATCAATGGGCAACAGTCTATGCGATCTTACTGCCCTACCTTGAAATACTGGGCGGCGGTCTTTTAGTAAGCGGTTTTTGGACAACTCTGGGATCTGTACTTATAACAATCTGCGTAGGATCTGTTATGCATATTTTTGGTCCTGGACTTGGACAAGTTGTTTCAGCAACTGGGGTGTTCAAACCTTCTGGCGTCGTTACTAAAGATTTAATTCTCTTAGCAGCCTCAATCGCAATGATGTTTACTGGACCAGGAGCCTTCTCAATTGATGGCTTTAGAAAGACCAATTAATCCCCATCGGATCTGATAGGCTCTTTCAGCTAGAAAAGCACAAAGTCCACTGTGAAAAGAATTGTGAAAAGAATTGAGAGAGAAATTGCTAAAACAATTCTCAGTGGACTTTGTAGTAAATCTAATTCTTTTACTATTTTCTGATATTACCGTGTCGTCCATCAGGACGAGCAACTCTAATCCACTTACCATTAACGCCTTCAATCAGAATATTATTACTTCCGACGAGGTTTGCTTGATTTAGAAAATCAACAGCATCCTGACCAGACCCACCTGATCGAGAATAATATCTAGAACCATACGGCTGATCTGTAGCAAATAGACCAAGAGCACCTATTACTTCGCAACGAGCATTCCGCACTTCCACAGTTTGCTTATTTGTACGCTCTGAAACTTTCTGCACAAGAAAGGAAGGTCCTCTTCCGCCATGAATGTTTTCAGACTTATACAAAACACCACCTTCAGCAGCCAGGTTATTATTTAAGGCATCAATTGATACAACTTTTCCTGCACACACCGAACTTGCCCAAGCTGATCGTGTATTTAGAACACTATCGGTTAAGATAGGATCTGCTAAACAGACATTTGAAATACCAACTAAAGCACAGAGAGATAATATTTTTTTCATAATTTTTTCCTTATGCGCAATTTCCTGCTGATTGAATTGATTGACCTGCCTGAGCTGCAAAGCAATCATTAAAGAATGAGAGTCCATCGCAAGTACATACTGCAGAAACTAAGGCAGCATCACATGTTGCTGGGATCTCAGTACATTCACCGTCTTGACCACATAGGCCTACTTCATACTTACAATATTGGCCTTCTTCACATAAAGTAGTTGCGTCACAACTTGCGCCACCGCCTCCGCCGCCACAGGCAGCAAGAGAGACTATTAATGATATTGAAAATAACAGAAATTTGATCTGTCTCACTTCATTTCTCCTAATGCAATTAAATAAAGGTCCTTAAAAACATATGCCCGTTTGGATACTAACATCTGACAATGCTTCGTAAAGAGCTGAAAATATTTAGTAACAAAGTTTGTAAGATGCTCTTACGGGCCTGTTGCAAAACTATCTCCGTAACGAGAAAAGTGAGATTTGTGCCGAGACAAGGAAATCGAGAGAGAAAACCGCAAGCATATCCTCTGGATATGTTAAGGCTTTTCTCTCGAAGACTGACGATGTCGCAGGCCAAAGATCGCTTTTCGCAGTCGGAGGGGGTTTTGCAACAGGCCCTTTACATAAGTGCTCTAAAATATTGATATCCGAGGTCGTTTTAGAAGAACTTCGAAGACTCATCCTTCCTTTAACTACTATAGATAGCTTGCAAGAATAATTTTCTAGTTCAGAACAGGTCTATTTAGATTCGCCGCTCCAGGGACTTTCTCAAAGTCCATACCAATGTCTTTTAATGCCTGGATAATATCTAAGGCTTTTTTGGTCTCTTCGGGACTATGGGCACTAAGATCAATTCTTGCAGAATTTGATCCAAAAGAAAGATTAAGCATTCCCGATACTGGATCTTTTACTAGATCTACATCATCTACCTGGGAAATATTATCAAGAAATAAACGACTGATCATCAAAGCTCTTAACGGTATTTCAGCTTTCAAAAGAGGATCTTTTTGTGTGGCAAGTTGTATTGAAAAGAATCGAAAACCTGGGGTCTCGTCTTGTAAGGTTCTAAGTTTTTGTAGATGCAAGAATCTCTCTTCCCAAGTTTGATTGGTTGAAATTGCGAGGGAACAAGCTGATTTTGCTCCAAACCTATGAAACCACTTCATTGTACTTAGCCACTGTGAAGCAGTGTATTCAGCTCCCACAATCTTACCTAGATGTTTATCAATCAGCATTGCACCACCAGTCTCTGGCATAAGATCTAAGCCAGCAGTAACTAAACGAGAGGCAATTTCACGAGTAGCCATTCCGGAGTTTTCACTGAACCACAAAATATCGGGAACTGAAAACATCTCTATTGGATAAAGCAATTCTTGTCTTAGTCTATGAAGAAGGTTTTCATATTTTACAAGATTAGTAAGCTTGGCTCCAGCAATTTTGATAGTTAAACTACCTGCCCGAGTATCGGAAATTTGTGAAATCTTCTCTTTTAATACTTTTAAATCGGAAGCTTCATTTTCGGAAATTGTCAGAGCAAAACTCACACTTCTTTTATCAAAAATTTTTGAACGCAACATATCAGAAGCCATTGCCAAATCTGAAAGGGGAGCTTCCTCTGCTAGCTTGGTCGCCTCGGCTATACTAATTCTTTTACCTGCTATCGAATCTTCTAATATACTTGAGATTGATTTTGGACTCTTCAGAGTAGCTGCCTCTCCACTAGTCATCATATAACGTGCAGTTCTGTATGGTTCGTCAGGCAAAAGATTTAATCGAAAGGACCGTTTATAAAACTCGCTCATCCCTGCCAGACAATCTTTATCTAAATGATATATAACGGTATCAGAAATATGCTTTGAAGCTTCGATCACTGGTAAAGCGATCTCTTCTCTTGAAGCTACTGCTAATGGCTCTCGGGCTTTAACTGCTTTATTAAATACGGCATTAATTTCTTGATCTAGCTCTCTTGATAACGTATCTGGACGAGTGGCCCAAACACAAAAAACAAATGGCAACTTTGTCAGCGCAAACCATTCTTCGGCCAAATCAATTTCAACTGGATATTTACCGCGAATGTTCAGGGCCATATCGCCAGTAACTAAGGCAGCAACTTCTGATCCTACCTGATTCAATAAAGTGTCATGCGCCACTCTGACCAGTTCTGGACTAAGTCCCCAACGCTCTTTTAAAAGAAGCCTCAATAAACAAACGGAGGAATTTGAGTAATTATCTAAACAAATTGTTTTTAAAGATTTTAAAGGATTCTTGCTAAATAGCACGACTGCATCTATTCGACTTCTGCCAGCAATTCCAAAATCTAGGCCAACATACCCTCCATGGATAGCAAATTCAGTAATAGGAATTAAGGCAACATCTACTTCGCCTTCATTTAACATTCGGGCATTTTCTACAGGAGAGGATTCTCTGTATTCAACAAATTTTAACGAGGAAAGGAGTCTGTAAGGCAGCGTTGTATAAGACTCAATATTTGAAACCCTAATTTTTTCCATACCGTTTTCAAATTATGATTCAGATACTTTTTTAAGATCTGTATTCAGTGGAAATTTTAGATTTAACTGAGGGCTCTGATCCACAGCTCTAAATCCCAGATCATTTGCACCAAAGTAAGAAGCATAATGCATTGTTGCCTGGGAAAGGTACAAAGCTGAGGCTCGAATGGTTGGCACTGACTGTAAAACTAATGAACCAATTGCCATCACGCGTAGTAGTTGAAAGTCACTGGCGGCAGCTCGTCTCCAATCATTAGTCTCTCCGAGTACTCCGGGAGTCCATGAATCAACTAAATCTTCAAAGCTAGTTATCTCACAAAGATGATGTAATTCTTGAGCCAACATGTGATCGGAAGAAAACTTATCAACTGGAGTTATTAAAGAATTCTGGAATCCTAGTTTTTTTGTAAGATGAAGAAACTCTGTCTTAGATGAGGCTCTGAGTCTCTTAAATCCACAGTCTCGTAAAGTTTTTAAAATATTTTCCAATCTTTCACGTTTATCGAAATGAGCATCTCTAACAGTATCTACAATTTTATCAATCGAAGGTCCTTCAAGGATAAGCCCCCGTCTGGATTTGGATATGTTAATGACGATTTCGGCAAAATTGCCATCTAGATTATTAAGATCTATTTCATCAAATGCTACTTGAATTTGATTTTGTTGAATGCTTTTTAAAAAAATGCTTGCTTGATCAATCACCTCTTTAGATGAAAAACCAAACTTTAACCAATGTCCAACAGGCAACACTACGGCTGGAGCTATAGAGATTTTCCCTTGTTTTCGGGATGAGAAGCTAAGTAATTTCAGTAAGACTGGGAATCCAGCATGCACGATTAAATGCTCAATATCTCCAACGGATAACTCCTGTCGTTTAATAATTTTTTGAGCAATCCCAAGGAACCCAAACTGGCGTAATGCTTTTAATGAAAAGGTATCAAGAGTAGATGGTCTTGGAGAAAATCCGACTATCCCTTCAGAAGGAAGACGTTCCCCATTGATAATACCAAATCTAGCGAGTGCCATCTATTAGAACTTGCCTCCTTTTATTGGAACTACTATCGGTTCTTTAGAATTAAAGTCTGAAGAATCCACTCCCCAACGCTTAACAAGATCATTAGGAACACCCATCTGATCTAAAATCTTCATTACCATCATATCAACAAGATCTGAGAGTCTTTCGGGCTTATGATAAAATCCTGGCATTGCTGGAACCATTCGCACCCCAAGGCGCGAAAGCTTAAGCATATTCTCAAGATGAATTTGACTTAATGGGGTTTCCCTTGGAACGATGACCAGCCTTCTACCTTCTTTAAGACAAACATCAGCAGCTCTATGAATGAGATTATTCCCAGATCCATTAGCGATTAAGCCAAGAGAAGCCATGCTACATGGCACAATCACCATACCTTCAGATTGAGCTGATCCAGAGGCACACCAGGCTCCAATGTCTTTTGGATTGTGAAAATAAACATTGGCTCTTTCATTTCCAAGAAGAATCTTTGAACTTATAGTAGACTGAGAGCATTTTATATCAAGTTCTTCGTAAAGAACTCGCAATGCAGCTTCTGAAAAGATTGCATGAACTTCATCTGTTCCTGAAGAGAGAAAATCAATTAAACGAAGTGCATATGGCATGCCGCTACTTCCAGAAACTCCGACAATCCATTTTTTGACAGTAGAAGAATAATTTTTCATTTAAAATCCAAAAAAAACTTAAGTCACAAAAACATGGAGTTTAAAACTAAGACGTTAGAAACTTGTTAGAAAACGAATAATTATTAAAAAAGATCAGTTAGGCTTACAGTCAGGATCCACTCAGTCATATCGAATTTGATATGATAAAAATCATACTTGGAAAACAGAAGTTGCACAAAACAGTGTAGGAAAACAGACTGATATTGAAATTAGACAGTCGGACTATTTTAATAGCACTTTTAGATGTTTAGGTCAAACAAAGCCCGACAAATGCCAAGTTTCCTATAGAAAAGTGCAAGCTATGCCGACTCTATTAAATTGTAGGAATAAACTTATACTGTTTGTGGTTTATAAAACTACCTTTGGCCTGAACTAAAATCACTTTTTAAAAATACTAATGAAAATGCTGGAGGATCCAAAAAATACTGAATCTAGAATTTCCACTTCAAATCAGGATCTGCCACCTAATTTCAAAGAAGAGTTACAAGCCGCAACCTCTGGGAAGACATATTCTCCCGATCATCTGCTTGGTATTTTGTACAAAGATTAAATGTTGAATTTGGCAAGCAAGCTGTCCGTGAGGGGTATTCAATTGGAGAGCATACCTGGATGTTTCATCAACAATGTTGCAAATACTTTCCAAATGGGATCCCTGGACTTTCTTTGGCTGCAACTGCAATCGGAATAAGCTTTCATGATATCGGCAAACGAGTTTCAGACAACACTGGTGAACAACATCAACATACAACTGATTTGATCAAAGATTATCGAAATACATTACCATTAGAAGATCATGAGATAGATTACCTGTATTATTGTTGATCCAATAAAGTTGTTGGAAAAAAGAGTCAGTGATCTAGTGCTTTATCCAGACAATTTTTTTATCTAGAAAATTTCGGATGCCGGATTTTCAGCAAAATCAATTTAAATTTAACTCCATTTAATTGAGCAACCAACTGGATGAGCATATGGTAATCGAATTGATTTACCAGCAAGTAGATCTTCGATTGCAACCTGAAGATATCTCTCCTTTACTCCCCCAGGGTTCATGGGATTGTCATTTATCGCGCCGTGAAATACTAGTTTTCGATCTTTGCTAAAGAGAAAGCATTCTGGAGTGCAAGCAGCATCAAAAAGTCGAGCTGCATTTTGAGTCTCATCAAAAAGATAGGCATAGGGAAGCTCCATAACCTCAGATTTCTCTTTCATCTTTTCAAAATTATCATCAGGATATTTTATTGGATCATTCGAATTGATCGTAAAAACAGAAAGTCCCTCTTTAGAATACCGCTCAGTAAGTTTTATCAGGGCATCCTCACTTCCTTTAACATACGGACAGTGGTTGCAGGTAAAAACTATAAGTAAGCCTTTCTCAATATTTATAGATTCACTTGAAACTATCTTGCCATCAGTAGCCTTTAGACTAAATTTTGGCAAAATTGATCCTATAGGAAATTTTGAACTTTCAGATTCGCGTTTCATTAACTCTCCTTACTGGATGATTATTTTAATTGACGAACCTTATTTTACTCAAGGTATGTGGCTTTACCAGCATTTTCTCTATTACTTGACATAAAGTTGGTCGAAGTCTATTCAAAACGGTAAACACTTCACTGGGATATCTATTCATGAGCAATACAAATCGATCTTCCGTAAAGCTTGCAATTATAGTTGCAGCCTTAGGTTATTTTGTTGATGTCTATGATCTTCTTCTCTTTAGCATTGTCAGAGTAGCTAGTTTAAGAGATTTGGGAGTGCCGGAAAACGAACTGTTATCTACAGGTGTATTTTTATTAAATAGCCAGATGGCTGGATTACTTTTGGGAGGAATTTTTTGGGGTATCTTGGGAGATAAAAAGGGTCGTATCTCTGTACTCTTTGGCTCTATTATTCTTTATTCAGTTGGAAATATTTTAAATGGATTTGTAACTTCTGTAAATGCTTATGCCGGACTACGATTCTTGACCGGCATTGGATTAGCTGGTGAGCTTGGAGCAGGAATTACTCTTGTCAGTGAGATAATGCCTGCAAAAACTCGGGGCTATGCAACAACGTTTATTGCTTCAGTTGGAGTTGCTGGAGCAATTGCAGCCTCACTAATTGGAGAGATCTTTACCTGGCGTATTTCTTTTTTTATCGGAGGCGGAATGGGTCTTGCTCTTTTAATCCTCCGTGTTGCAGTTGTTGAATCAGGTCTTTTCGATGCCATTAAATCTAAAGCTGTCAAACGCGGAGATCTCTTAATGCTCTTTGCATCTAAAGAGAGATTTTTAAAATACTTGAGTTGCATCGCAATTGGAGTGCCCATTTGGTACGCCATCGGGATTATTATTACTTTCTCGCCAGAAATAGGAAAAGCACTACAAATGACAGAAATACCAAGTGCTGCATCTTCTGTTTTTTATTCTTATCTTGGACTTACTGTTGGCGATTTAATCAGTGGATTACTAAGTCAGTTACTTAAGAGTCGCAAAAAAGCGATTCTGTACTTTATAGTTTTAACAACACTCTGCTGTGTTTTAATCTTATGCTCACCGAAAATTTCATTAGATCAATTCTATCTCTATACTTTCTTTCTGGGATTTTCTGTAGGCTATTGGGCAGTTTTCATTACTACCGCCGCTGAGCAATTCGGTACAAACCTAAGAGCAACTGTAACAACCACGGTTCCAAATTTTGTGCGTGGCAGTGTAATTCCAGCTACAATTCTTTTTAAAACATGGTCAGAATCTATAGGCTCTCTTAATAGTGCTTTGATTGTTGGGCTAATTTGCATATCTATTGCAACAATTGCCACAATGAATATCAAAGAATCATTTGCCAAGGATCTGGATTTTCTTGAGAGTTAGCAGTGCGACAGTTAACTCCTACTGACTCAACATTTTGGTCAAAGCCAAGGCTCTTTCAGGAGTCATTAAGGATAAAATTTGAGCAATTCTTTTATCAGGCATTCTTTGAAGTAAAGATAATGCAATTGTAATGTCTAGCTGATCCATAAGTTTGGCTGATTCTTCTGGAGCCATGGATCCATAAACTTTCGAGAGCTGCTCAAGCTGTCCGTCGCGTTTTCTTTCGTTTTGTTCACGCTTTACTTTAAGGCTATCTGTCATTGATTTAAGCTCAGCAAATCTTGCAGCTAATTCCATTTCTCGTTTTCCAAAATCTTGCTCCCTATCTGCTATTCTCTCGCTTCTCTCTTCAAGCTCTGCTCTGCGCTTATCGAGCTGTGTTAAGATCTCAACTTCTTCTTTACTAAAGGGTATTGTTGCTGAGAGTTTTGCTAATGAAACTCTTTCTTGAAGCACAGAGGCTTTGGCTTCTTCAATTTTCCCAAATCCTGTGTATTCAACAGCAGAAATGGAAATTTTAGCTATTACTATCAAAACTAAAAAAACAAATGCAGCTCTTTGACCATCAATATTAAATTTAAAAGGATTTGGCATATTCATTTTTTGCATCTCTTTAGCTATGCGCGAGCTGGCACTACTAAATTGAGCTTTGTGTCTTTCTGGACCTTTAGTTGGAGGTAAATCATTTTTCATCTGACCTAATGTTTTTTGAAGATCTTTGTAAAGCTCTGCTGCTTGATCTCTTGATAATCCTTTTTGCTTATTTTCATTCATACTTGCTCCTAATGATCTCTTTTTCTTCTTTGCACACTCAACTCATCTAAAAATTTATCTTCAGCTCTCGATACTTCAGCCTGATATTCTTGCTGCTTTCTGACTCTTAGCACTTTTAAAGCCTCGTGCTCCTTGACTGATTCAATGTACTCTTCTTTAGCTTTCTCAGCTTCGTAAGTTAACTTTTCAATCTCAATTTTGGCTAAATCTATTTCTTTCATCAAACGAGATTCGTAGTTAGCTACAATTTGCAATTTTTGTACCTGAACATCCTGCCCAACGGATTTGTCACTAATTAATGCTTTTTTTAGGGCATTGAGATTATCTTGAGCTTCATTAAGTGCTTGATTTTTGATTAAAAGTTCTTTTTTCTTATCGTTTCTAATAACTTCGCGGTATTCTAAAACTCTCTCTAATCTAAATTTAAATGTCTTTGCCATACTCTTATTCCTTTACTACTTCTTAGCTTGAATAGTTACTGCAGGGGGATCTGCCAAAATTTTGGCAAGATCGAGCCAAGAATTCTCAACTGTTGATTTCTCATTAACCTTTTGTCGCAGAAAATTTGTTATGGGATCAATAAGTCTTACTGCTCGATCTACACGCACATTTTGACCAGGCTTATAAGCACCAATTGTAATCAAATCTTCTGTTTCTTTATATGTGGCAATGATATCTCGGGCTTGATTGGCCATATCCACAACTTGAGGTGGCACGATATCCGGCATAACTCTTGAAGCACTTTCTAAAACTTCAATTGCTGGGAAATGCCCTTTGCCAGCAAGTCTACGACTTAGAACAATATGACCATCTAAGATACCTCTAGCTGCATCTGCAATCGGTTCATTCATGTCATCGCCTTCTACTAACACTGTATAGAGTCCTGTAATCGAGCCCTCTCCAGCTGAAGTTCCAGTCCGTTCAAGTAATTTTGGAAGCATTGAAAAAACTGAAGGAGTATATCCCTTGGTACTTGGAGGCTCTCCAACTGCTAAACCGATTTCACGTTGAGCCATGGCCAATCTTGTTACAGAGTCCAACATTAAAACAACTTTTTTACCCTGATCACGAAAGTACTCTGCAATTGCAGTCGCATAATAGGCAGCTCTAATTCTTTTAAGAGCGGATTGATCACCGGTTGCTACGACAACAACTGAGCGTGCCAAACCTTCTGGTCCTAAATCGCGCTCAATAAATTCTCTTACTTCCCTACCACGTTCACCAACTAATGCTATTACGTTAATATCACTTTTAGAGTGCCTAGAAATCATACCAAGAAGAGTAGATTTTCCCACTCCCGATCCAGCCATAATGCCGATTCGTTGTCCGGATCCAATAGTTAAAATACCATTTAAGGCTCTAACACCTAAATCAAGTGGTTCTGTTATTCTCTTTCTGGTAACAGGATTTGGAGGAGATTTGTATATGTTAACCATCTTACCTTTGACAATCTCAGGCCCACCATCCATTGGGCGACCAAATGCATCAATTACTCTTCCTAAAAATTCATCTGAAGCAAGAACACGTGAGGATGCTCCTGTAACTTTTATTTTTGCTCCGGGTCCTACTCCTTGAAGCTCATCATATGGCATCATCAAAACACGATTGCTTTTAAAGCCAACTACTTGTGCAGTAATTTCCTGAAGTCCACTTTGAACTGTTACATTTGTTCCAACTGGAACAGATGGGCCATTGCCTTCTATAATCAACCCAGTTACGTCAATAACTGAACCACGCAATTCATATCGACTGGCTGTTTGAAGTTGGGCCAGCGCTCGATCTAAGAGAGCTGTCATTTTAATACCTTTACGATTGAGTCAGAGATTCTTTCCCAAGCTTTATCCAGTTGAAAATCAACTTCGCCAGCTGAAGTTTCAACAAGACAACCCGAATTGATTGTTTCATCAGCTTCAAAAATCCAACTACCATCGTACTCTTTCAGTTTTTTACTTATTCCCATTACCTCTATAAATTCCATATCTTGTTTACTAATGCGAACTTTTTTAATTGTAGCACTTCCGGCTAATCCTAAAGCTCTCTTAATAAGATCTACTAAGTATTCTGGATTTATTTCAACGGCCTGATCAATAATTTTTTTAGATATTGCCAATGATAATTCCAAGGCTTGTTTTTCTAAAGTCGTAATTTTTTCAATTGTTTTAATCTCTAAATCCTTGAGAAGGGCACATGTACTCTCTGAAAATTTAGCTATTTCTTGCTCTCTCAATAGCCTGGCTTCTTCCAAGGCTGCGGCTCTGGCGTTTGTTTGAGCTTCTGTTATCAATTGCTGAACTTTCTCTTGAGTAAATAATGGAGCGGAGTTTACAGCTTCAGTCTCGGTAGATAATTTATCCGAGGCTTGCCAACGCTTTGCTCCACTTAAATTTGAACCTGATCCATAATCTTCAAACATCGGATCCACTGAAAATTTAGAAGATGACATGACTTCAATATTAATTGGCTCGAATGAATACGCTTCTTGGAATTCCCCCATCACTTCCCAACTAACTTGGGAAAAACCAGTAGCTGAATAAGAAGATTGCTTTGATTTCTCAGCAATCACTCTTGAGGACTGTGGGGATTGAGTATCTTGATCGGACATAACTTATAGCTCTCTTTTTACTAAGCTGCTCTACCATCATTTAGCCAATACTTTATAAGAAGTGCTGCTTGACCTGGATTCTCCTTCACAACTTTCGAGTTCTCAGCCATCAATGCTTCGAGTTGTGCAATATCAACAGATGCTGGTGTATCAACTGGTACAACAGCTTTACGCTCTTGCTTTAGTTCCTGCTCTAATTCCTCGATTCCTGTAGGCAATAGTCTGCTCAGATCAATCTCGGCTTCGGTAGGAGTAACCATAAATCTTACTAAAGGACGAACAACAATTAAAAAGAATAAAATAATAAATAGTCCTGGAACAACCTTTGATACGACATTGAAAATGAAATCTTGAGTAGCCTTGCTATCTAATTCATGAGCAAAGGCATCTTGTTCAACATAAAATGGGATATTCTCAACGGTAAGCGTATCTCCTCTTCCGGGATCAAAGCCCACTGCACTTCTGACAACATCTTCAATTTTCTGAATTGTTTCTGGAGGTAATGTTTTATAAATCTTAGTTGCCTCTTCTCCTTCTTTAGCCGCTGGAATAATATCGTAAGTGCCATCAACTAAAACAGCCACGGATAACTTTGTAAGATTTCCTCTTGGAGAACTTGTTTTAGAAACTGCTCTAGAAACTTCAAAGTTTTTTACAGATTCTTTTCTTCTTAAATTCTGACTTTCAGATTCCGGATTTTGTTGGGCTTGTGCATCAGTCAGATTCGAAACTACCCCAGGAATTCCTCCTTTAGAGTTGGATCCAATACCCTCTTCAATACTCCTTTCAGATCTTGCCACTTGGCCACCTGGATCATAACTCTCCTCTTCTCGTTCATTCTGAGAAAAATCAAGTTCTGTGGTAACTCTGGCGATAACTTTACCTGCGCCTAAAATCTTGCTTAACATCTGCTCGATTCTATCTACATATCCTCGCTCAATCTGATGCTGATACTGAATTCGATCAGAATCACCACCAATTTCATCATCTTTGGATTGAATTTTATCAGAAAGAAGATTACCAAAAACATCAACGATATTTACATTCTCAACTTTTAAACTCTCAACACTTCCGGCAACTAAATGTGCAATGCCCTTAATTTGTTTGGCATCTAACTCTCCACCGGCTCTTAGCTTCAAAAGCACAGATGCCGTTGGTTCGGAACTCTTTTTAGCAAAAACAGTCTTCTCAGGTTGGGTAATATGAACGCGAGCAGAAGCTACTGAATCAATAGATGAGATCGTTCTCTCCAGCTCTCCTTGAGTAGCACGAACAAATTTTAAACGCTCAACAAAGCCAGTAGTACCAAAGCTACTGGTATCAAAAAGTTCATATCCAACCTTTCCACCTTTAGGAATACCCTCTGATGCCATTGTAATTCTTAATTCATGCACCATCTCAGCAGGAGTAATGGCAACGGTTCCACCATCTCCACGAATTTCATACTTGATTTTTTGTGCCTTCAATCTTTCTACCACTGCTGAAGCATCTGCTGCTTCAAGATCTGAAAAAAGTACAACATAATCTGGCTTTGCAGCCCAGTTCGAAACAAATACAATTCCCCAAATTGTACCAACAATTATGATCGGAAATAGAAGCTTCTGCGAAAGAGGAAGCTTCAAATAATTTGCAGTAAATTGCCCTAAAATTGCACCTGGATCAAAAGCCGACGCCACAATAACCTCCTAAAAAACCGTATACAAAAAATTAATAAACTAAAATCAAACTTGTGTTCTTAAAACTTCTTCATAGGCTCTAATAATCTTACTTCTAACAGCATTCATAAGTTGGAAAGCTACATCTGCCTTTTCCATAGAGATCATGGCTTCGTGAGCTGTTACACCTGGCTTATTAGCAACAAGGCCCTCAATCTGTTGATCGGCTTTTACTTGAAGCTGACTAACCTCACCCATTGCTTCTTTTAAAAAACCACCAAAGCCATCTTGCTTTTCAATACCTTTAGGGGCCTCAATACCAGTGCTCCCTTTCGGATTCACTATGGATTGAATATCTTGATAAGCCTTTAAACCAGTTATGTTCATAATATTAACCTAATTAAAACGTGGCTGAAATTTTCCGTGCTTCACGAGTCATATCAGAGATCGCTTTTGAAGCTGATACGTTAGCTTGATACAATCTAGTTGCAGTCATCAAGTCCGTCATCGATTCAACAACATTGATATTTGGATAAGCTACAAATCCACCTTGATCAGCATCCGGATGTCCAGGTTGATAAACTTTTTTTGGCTCTGATTGATCTTCTACAACTGCCAAAATAGACGGCTTGGCTAATGACATTTGATCTAAAGCTGAGTCAAAAGATGACGGAGCAGCTTTTGCCATCATTACTACATCTTTCTTCTTATAAGGACCGCCTTCAGGAGTGCGCGTAGTCTCGGCATTTGCTAAATTAGAAGCTATCGTATTCACTCGTAAACGAGTAGCACTTAATCCAGCAGCAATAACTTCTTGAGCATCAAACATAAGCTATTAACTCCCAGCATATCTAATTAAGGTTGCGGCATTTCGTAATTTTTTTCTAATGAGCAACGATGCTTCAGTAAATTCACTAGAATTTCTCTGCAATCGTCCCATCTGAATATCAATATCAACGCTATTACCATCTGCTTTAACTGTGCCAGTTCTGTCTTCGATAATATGTGCCCCACCAGTTGAGCTTATGTCCATATGTCTTGAATTAGTCTTTTTAAGATCTCCAGTTTGAGTATCCATGGCATTTTTTAATTCTTGACCGAAATCTAAATCAATTGCTTTGTATTTAGGTGTTTCTGCATTCGCTACATTACTTGCTATTGTTTCGCTTCTTCTCCAAACAAGATCTAACTTCTTTTCAAGAAGTGGCATGTTGCCATCAAAAACTTTATCTATGAACGACATCTGTCCCTCACTCAAAACCGTTTAATTCCTATTCTTAAAATCAGAATCCACAAAAGATAGTTGCAAACTTTATGCAGAGATCCTGGCTATTAAAACTTACTATTTTCAAATAGTTAGCCATTTTAACAAGCCTTATATGCCAAAATATTGACTGTACTATTCTTGATTCTGACGTTGCTGCTGCCCCAAGCCATATTCATTAAGTTTATTTCTCAGAGTTCTGATACTAATTCCCAATAGTTCAGCGGCTCTTGTCCGATTATCTCCAGTTGTTCTTAATGTCTCCAATATGAGATTTCTTTCCATCTCATGAACTGTCATACCAGAGCGAATAGAAACTGGTGCTAAGTTCATCAGATTTGGTTCTTTTTCAACTGTTATCTGATCACTCAATGTTCTGCTGCTAGAAACATCAGATATAAAAAAATGTGATGTACTTGGAGAATTTCCCGCAGCCAAAATTGCTGCTCTTTGTACAGCATTTTGAAGTTCTCTAACATTCCCAGGCCATTGATAGTTCTCAAGTGCAATTACAACGGCTTCAGTTAATGCTGGAGCCTTTTCCCCCAAAAAATGTTTCATAAAGTGTTGTACAAGCAAGCGGATATCCCCACGTCTTTCACGGAGTGGTGGCAATGTAATTGGAATGACATTAAGACGGTAGAAAAGATCCTCTCTAAATCTTCCTTCTTTAACCATTTGTGATAAGTTTCGATTTGTTGTGGCAATAACTCTGACATCGATACTAATTGGCTCTTTCCCGCCAACTCGATCAACTTCTCTTTCTTGCAAAACTCTTAAAAGTTTGGCTTGAAGTCCCAACTCCATCTCTGAAATTTCATCAAGCAAAATTGTTCCTCCATGAGCAAGCTCAAATTTACCTTGTTTTGAACTTTGAGCTCCTGTGAATGCTCCTTTTTCATGTCCAAAGAGTTCACTCTCTAAAAGATTTTCAGGAAGAGCCGCACAATTTACAGCGATAAAGGGTTGCTTGCTTCTTGGACTCATCATGTGAACAAATCTAGAGATTCCCTCTTTACCTGTGCCTGATTCTCCTTGAACTAAAACAGTTGCATCACTTTTAGCAACAGCCTCAGCAACTTCTAAGATTTTAATCATACGAGGATCGTTACTAACTATGGGATTACTACGCTTTGAGTCTTCTTTTTTTGTTTGGGCTCGAAACTGCTTAGATTCAGGACTCAAGACTCTTTCAACTAAACATAAAAGATCTTCTGCTGAAAAAGGTTTTGTAATAAAATCAGCAGCACCTAGTTGCATAGCTTTAACAGCCTGATCTATCGTTCCGTGAGCAGTGATCATTATAAAAGGAATTTTTGCTTCTTTCTTTTGCATCAACTCAAGTAACTCTTGACCTGACATTTCAGGCATTCGTTGATCAGATACGATTAGATCGAATTCTTTTGATTCGATCATTTCCGCAGCTACTCGACCATTTGCTGCAATCTCCACTTCATAACCTTTCCTACTTAAAGTAGTCTTAAGGGCAAGTTGCATCTGAGGTTCATCGTCAGCAACAAGTATTTTAATGTGTTCTTTCATAATCTTCACAGCCTCATTTCATTAAAACCAATTGAAAACTTTATTTTAAATTCAGCACCATCATTGTTTTCCACACAAATCGAAGCTTTATGCTGATCGAGAATTTTTTTCACAATCGCTAAGCCCAAGCCAGTACCTTCTTCACGTCCGGTAACGAATGGTTCAAAAAGGCAAGGTAAAAGTTCTACTGGAATTCCTGGCCCGCTATCATTAAGAAGTAAAATCAAAGAATTTTCCTTTTCATTACTCAATAAATTCGTTTTGATTATAATCTCGCCTTTAAATCCCATTGCTTGAGCTGAATTAAGAAACAGGTTGTAAAATACTTGCCCTAATAACTTTGCATTACCAATGACGAAGGCATGCTCACATAGTTTTAAAGTAAAGTTAATTTTACCCTCTCGATCCATTTTTTTAAAATAAGAAACTTGATCATAGAGCAATGAATTTAAATTGACTGGAGAAAGGGCGATTTCTGTCTCTTTTGCAAATTGCAAAATATTAGAAACAACACCGTCAAGACTTGAAATACTACGATCAATCTCATCTACCAATTCAAGAGACTTAGGCATGCTCTGGATATCTTCGCGAAGTAATGAAGAGAATAATCGAATTGCTCCCAATGGATTTCTTACTTCATGAGCCAGAGCAGCGGCAGTTTGGCCCAGAACAGCCATTCTCTCGGCTCTTCGAACCTCAAGCTCTTTTTTCTGAAGTTCTTTTTTCAAGAACTCTGCTTCAATTCTTAAAGATTCATACCGCTCTTCAAGTCTGGAACTTGCTTCTTTAAAATTTTCAAATGCTCTCATTAATGTTGTTTGGTTAACAACTCCATTAGGAGCAACATCAATTTGAGAGATTATTTTATGTTCTTGCACTATCAGTTACTCCCCTGTGGTATTTTTAGACTTGGAATTTGATTGCCAAAGATACTGCTCGGCAATGGCTTGAAGTAGAATCAACCAGGAGTCAGAAGGAGCATATCTACCTATTGCCCCATCATATGTTTCTTTCAATTTATCTAAATCTTGCAATTCTCCATAAGACTTAACTAATGCGTAATCTACCCAACTATCCAAAAAAGCATCTTCAAATTCTTGACGACCTTTATTCAGCCAAAATATTGATTCCTCATATTTATCAGTTTCAAAAGCGATATTAGCTAATCCTCGAATAGCGATTGGACCTTTTAAATGCCTAAGTGGAATTGATTCAAAATTCTTTTTCGCTTGATCTAACTTACCTAATTGCATCTGACATGTTGCTAAAAGAAAATGAAGATCCCCCTTACTCTCCGCTCTAACTCCATTAAGTGCTTCTAAAAGTTTTAATTCTGCAAGATTTTGCTTGTTGAGTTTTAATAAGCTCTCAGCCCAAAGTGTGTTGATTTCAGAACGAAGTGGCCCTACTTCACTAACTAACTCAACGGCTTTTTCAGCATAGACTATGGAACTTTGATAATTTTGATCTTGAAATTCGACAATCCCACGGGAGAAAATTATTCTAGCTTTTTCAGAATCAGAAATATCATTTTTAATACTTGCTATATTAAGAGCATGATCAAATTCTTCTTTTGCTATTTCTGCTAAACCTAACGACCATGCACTTTTTGCAGCTGCTACCGCAGATGCTGTTGTGGCCACTCTTGAAGGCATGCGCTTAAATGTTGCTAATGCAGCCATATAATCTCCACTAGCCGCTTGTTTTTGAACTTCAACAGGATGCTGTGCTTGAGCAGATGCTACAAAGAGCATCAAAGTAATTATGATTATCTGTTTAATCAAACTTAACATAGATTCTTACCTGTCTATTTAAGCCTCTTGATTTATTTCAATCTGAGATTCTAAATGAGTATAGAGACCCTTCTTTTTAATCTTTTCAACTAGGGTAGTTCTATTCAAACTTAAAAGCTTTGCTGCTGCTTTTTTATTGCCATTTGTTTTGTCCAAAGCCGAATTAATTAAACGGGATTCAAAGTCATCAACCAATCTATTAAAATCGACTCCGCTATCTGGTAGTTCGGTAAAAGTTTGTGATACAACTACTTTACCTGATTCTTCAATTCTCATGTACTCTGGCAAATCGCTCATATAGACTATGTTCGTATCGCAAAGCACGGCAAGTCTTTCGATTAAATTTTCAAGCTCTCTGACATTTCCTGGCCACGAGTAACTTAGAAATCTTGCTTCGACTTCAGGAGAAAAGCTAATTGCATTTTTCCCAAGTGTCTGACAAAACCGTTCTAGAAAGTGTCTAGCTAATAGCATCACATCACTTGCGCGCTCAGTTAAAGTTGGCAACTCTACTGGAACAACTTGTAGTCTATAATATAAATCTTCTCTAAACCTTCCTGCTTTAACTTCTTCTCGTAGATCCTTATTTGTTGCTGCGATTACTCTTACGTCTAGATCTATAGATTTTATCGATCCGACTGGTTCAATTTTTCTTTCTTGTAACACTCGAAGTAATTTGACTTGTAACTTAGGACTCATGTCTCCTATTTCATCAAGAAATATTGTTCCACCATGAGCCAATTGAAATCTTCCCATCTTGGTACTGATTGCTCCAGTGAAAGAGCCTTTTTCGTGACCAAACAGTTCACTCTCTAGAATATCTTCAGGAATAGCACCACAGTTTACAGGCACCAATCTTCCCAAACGGCCGCTAAGCTTATGAACAGCATTGGCTATTAATTCTTTACCTGTTCCGCTCTCACCTAGAATTAGAACAGTGGAGGTAGTACGAGCAACTTTCTTGATTAAATCAAAAGCTCGCAACATTTCAGCACAACCGCTGACAATGCCCATAAATGTATTTTTATTGACTGAAGTTTTATGAATGACTACTTCAGTATTTGATGAAGGTACTGCTGATGAAACAATTCCAGAAAAACCTTCTTCGAAGGTACTCGCAAGACCACTTTGCATAAGCTCTCCTTAGCCTAATTTAAAAACCTATCCTTGGTTCTTGTTGCGCAGCTCCGACCTTTGTTCGGGCGAAGCAGAATTGGGAATCAATCAGTAGTTAAAGAAGAAATGCCCGTGAATCTTCAACAACTAACCAAACCCTCGCAACCCTCTTATTGGGAAGAAACGATTGAGCTAAAAAACGAAAACCTCAAAGCCCCAAACCAAAAAAACAATGCTTCAATAGATATTTTTTTTTAGTTCTTTATCTGTTCAGCAAAAGAAACCCAATCTGTTTCATCCCCAGGACGATCTTCAATAGATTGTCCTGTGTCATTACCTTGGCAAATTACGTACCAAAAAATCAGCACGTGATAGGAATTTGACTCTTTTTGAGGTCATAACGGTGCGCCGAAGATAACATTCTGAAACGATTTAGGATTTTTTTACAAAAGTATTACAATTTTAGTAGGGTGAGCCCGTATTTAAGAAAAATTAATCAGAAAGATGAAAATAATTAAAGAAAAGTGTACAGTTTTGGCCTCGGTTGGACGATAAAGTTGCGCACTTTGTACATCTACCGAAGGCTGTTCTTTATATTCACAAACATATAATTGACACCTAGCTTAGGGCTCTTAGATAACCTAAAAAATATTAATAAATATAAGTAATTATGGAAACAAGAAATTCTTCTAATGATGAATCTAACAAAAAAATTAAAGAGTTAGAGAGTCGTTTAAAATCAAATCGTTCAAAAAATGTTAGTAATTATTTGGGTAATTTGAATCTTGCTACATTAGCAGACAATCTTTTTGAAAAAGCACCTTCCCTCTTCATAGAAACTTCAACCGTCAATGATCTTGTCTCAATCTCAGAGCGTTGCTTTGAAACTTGTGAGCAATATTTTGCCACCAAGGCCTCTGTTTATGTGACCTCAGGTATTGAAGAAGATCATTCCTACCTTATCATTGCTCTTGGCGATCGACCTTTTATCGTTAATTCAGTTATTTTATCCGTCAGAGAGTGTGGATCTGACATTCAAACCTTGCTACATCCTTTAGTGGCCCTGGATAATGGCAGACGACTTTCCTTAATGTATGTTAGGATTGATTCATTAAATGCTGAGACCTTAAATCTTCTTCAGGAAAGAATTAAGCGTTCATTAGAAGATCTTGTTCTTGTTACAGAAGATCATCCTACAATTTTAAGTCAAGTTGAGACTGTTGCAAGACTACTTAAAGAACGAGTTCCAACTAACACCACTGAGAGCGAAAGAAATGAAGTATCAGAGTTTCTTAGATGGCTCTCTGATGGTGGTTTTGTTTTCCTAGGCTACAGTGAATGGAGAATTGAAGAAGAGTCTAACGAAAAATCTAAAATAGTTAGATACATAGATGACAGTCCTAAAATACTTTTAGGTCTTTTTAAAAGTACAAATCCTTGGTCTACACAGTTGAAAGAGGAATGTCGGAAAGATGCCCTTAGAGCTCTTGAATCCCCTAATCTACTATCAATCTCTAAACTACTTTTCAGAAGCATTGTACATCGCTCAGAGAGAGCCAGTCATGTAGTACTTCCACAATATGGCAGCGATGGAACTGTTACAGGAATAATTTCTGTAGTTGGCTTATTTACATCTAAAACCTTATCTCAAGAATCTTCTACTATTCCAAGTATTCGAGAAAAAGTTAAGAAACTAATTTCCTTAGAACAGGCTATTCCAAATACTTTTTCCTATAAAAACATTATTAAAATTATTGACAGCATGCCAAAGGAATTGCTGCTCAGATCCGAAGTTGAAACAATTAATCAACATCTTAAAATGATTACTGGGATTCAGCGTGAATCTGAAAGTGCAGCACTAGTACATGCCGATCCTTCAGGTAGGGGCGTTAACGTAACTGTTGCAATGCCTAGAAAAAGATTTAGCGAGCAAGTCAGAACTCGTCTACAAAAACATATTGAATATACCTTTGGTGCTGCACCTGGTTCAGGAGATTTACAAGTCTCTTTAAATGTAAAACCACTAGTACTTTTTTACTATCATATCCCAGTATCAGCTTCTCATCATCCGATTGTTGATATGACAAAACTGGAATTGGATCTTATCGATCTTACCAAGACTTGGCTAGATAACTTACATGACAGAATCATTTTAAGTGAAACATTTGAGGATCCTGAAAATATTTGGTTAAAATACAGAAATAGTTTTCATGATGAATACCAAGCCAGCTTCACCGTTCAAGAATCTTATCGTGACATAACAATAATTGAAAAATTAACAAACGAAAATTCAATTAAAGTTGACATCTCTGGCCGAACTGATTTTTCCGAAGGATTATTTCAACTTAGTCTTTACTCTTGGCAAAAAGAATTGGCAGTTAGTCATGTTTTACCTATCTTAGAACATGCTGGTTTACATATTATTCGAGAACAGGCTCATCAAATAACAGGCAATAATTCAGCAACTACATTCTTGCATCGATTTATTGCTATAACTAAAGATAAAAATTTAGTTAATATTGAAGCTTTCAAGGATAATCTTTGTACTGGCCTTGAAAAAGTCCTCTCTGGAGAGGCCGATAGTGATGTCCTTAATTCCCTTTTGATTAGTGCAAACTTAGAGATCAGAGCAATTACATTACTTCGGGCTTACTGTGCCTATCTTTTTCAAATCAGTGCATTTATATCAAAAGGAACAATCAGAAATACATTGGCGGCAGTTCCATCAGCAGCAACCCTGCTATGGAACATTTTTGAAGTTAGATTTAATCCCGAACTTAAACTTTCTCCTGAAAAAAGAAATGAAAAGTTTGAGGCAATAAAGAAACATTTTCTATTAGCATTAAGAAATGTTCCCGATATCACACAAGATCGAAATCTACGGGTATTTTTAAGCCTTTTAGAAAGTACTGTAAGAACAAATTTCTTCAGTGGCAGAAATACTATCGCTTTTAAAATAGATCCTTCTAAAGTTGATGTAATTTCAGAACCACGTCCTTTCAGAGAAATCTATGTTCGTGGACCTGAAGTTGAAGGAATTCATATTAGATTTGGTGCCGTTGCCAGAGGTGGAATTCGATGGAGTGATCGTAGAGATGACTTTAGAAATGAAGTAATCGGACTGGCTAAGACTCAAAAAGTCAAAAATGTTGTGATTGTTCCTACTGGATCAAAGGGTGGTTTCATTGTTAGACATCCAACTGATGTGCCAGAACAAGTTCCAACACAAGTGAAAAGTTGTTACCAAGACTATATTAGGGCATTGCTTTCAATAACTGATAATCGTGTCAGAGGCTCAGTTCAACATCCAGAAAATGTTGTTGTATACGATGGAGAAGATCCATATCTAGTCGTTGCAGCTGACAAAGGTACAGCTACATTCAGTGATACTGCAAATAAAATTGCTGTGGATGAATATAACTTTTGGCTTGCTGATGCTTTTGCCTCAGGTGGTTCTCAAGGTTATGATCATAAGCACTATGCGATTACAGCAAATGGTGCTTGGGAATGTGTAAAGAGACATTTCAAAGACATAGGAATTAATTATGAAAATCAACCTTTTAGTGTTGTAGGAATCGGTGACTTATCTGGCGATGTCTTTGGAAACGGACTTGTATACTCTGATAAAATTAAACTCCTTGCTGCCTTTAATCATAAACACATCTTCTTAGATCCTAATCCTGATCCATCTGAATCTTTTCAAGAACGAAAACGACTCTTTACTTTGCCAAGATCTCAGTGGAGTGATTATAATCCAAAACTAATAAGTAAAGGTGGTGGTGTTTTCGGAAGGTACGACAAGGAAATAACACTTTCTGCTCCCATCAGAGAAGCCCTTTCTGTACCTGAAAATACTCCAGAAACTATCAATGGAGAACAATTAATATCCTTAATGCTCAAAGCAAAGGTAGATCTTCTTTGGAATGGTGGAATTGGAACTTATTTCAAAGCCAGCACTGAAACAAATACTGATGTCAATGACGGAACTAATGATGCAGTAAGAGTAGATGCCAAAGACATGCGTGCCAAAGTAATTGGCGAAGGTGGAAATCTAGGCTTTACTCAATTAGGACGAATTGAATTCGAGCGTTGCGGTGGCAAACTAAATACTGATGCCATTGATAACTCAGGAGGTGTAGACCTCTCTGATCACGAAGTAAATTATAAAATTTTCTTCTCCGGTCTTTTAGAACAAAAGAAGATTACTCTTGAAGAGAGAAACAAAGTTCTTAAAGAAGTTGCTGAATTTGCTTGCGCTGATGTACTTCAAAACAATGCAAGCCATGCTATATTACTAACTTTAGGGAGCCTGCGTTCTTCCGCAAGAATAGAAATATTTAAAGGATTAATAAGAGAACTTAGTCGAGAAGGATATCTAAACAGAGTCGTAGACACCTTACCTGATGATGAGTCTTTGGGACGACTTGCAAAAACACATACTGGATTGACTAGACCTGAGCTTTCTAAAATTTATGCCGCTGTAAAAATGCAGCTTAGAGATGTATTACTTAACTCAAAATTGCCTAATGATCCTCATCTAGAAAAATATCTAATTGGCTATTTCCCTCCTGTTTTTGCTGAACGCTGGCAAAAGGAATTATTACAACATCCTTTAAGAAATCAAATCATCGCGATGAAACTTGTAGGCGAACTTGTTAACACCATGGGTGCAACATTTGTTTTTCGAATTTGCAAAAACTTCGATGTGGGTAGCATTGAAGTACTAACTGCCTATGTTGCAGTAGCAGAGATGTTAGATTTGGCTAAAATTAAAAATGAAATTAAAAAATTAGATACCGTTGCTTCAACAAAACAATATATTGAAGCCTGTCAAAGATTAAATGTAGTCTTATCAATAATGATTAGCTCTATAATCGAATTTGGCAAACTTGAGAGTTCTATTTCAAAGATTAAAGAGACATTCGAAAAACCATTTAAAGAACTGCTTCCTAATTTATTAAACATTCTTTCTGTTGAATCTCAGGAATTATTTAAAACAGATCTAGCTAAATTTAAATCTTTTGGCTTATCTGATTTATTAGCTACAACCTTGAGTGTTTCTCCATTTATAGCTTCTCTTTTTGAGGTAATTTGGATTAGTAATCAAAGTGGACAGAAATTGAACCAGATTTCTGAGTTATATAATTCGATCAACACTCTCATGGGCTTAGAAGATGTATTACATCAACTTGAAAATTTCTCTGCCCCAAATAAATGGGATCAACTTCTATTAAGCAAATCTAAAGTTCAAATAAGAAAAAGTGTTTGTAAATTAGTTATCAAAGCCGCCGAAACTAAACAGAAAGACATCTCTTTTTGGCTTTCTCAAAATTCGAAGGTTCAAAAATCGCGAGAAATTGCTGCTGATTTAAAAACTCATGGCATTAGTATTGCTGGGATAGCAATCATTTCTGAAGAACTAAATAGTAATGATTAAAAAACGGTTAAAGCCCGTATGCCATCTTTATTACTCTTTTTCATGTTCATAATTTGTCGTGAAACTTCTTCTGCTGTAAAGATTGCAACATCTTCATCAACATTCCAATCTTGAATTATGGACATGGCTTTCTCTTTCATTCCATAATTGAGATAACTTCTCATTGCAGCAAGCCTTAACACAGGTGAGGCATGATAAGATTCTCCCAATTTCACTAACATCTCAGCTCCCATTTTGCCGCCCATCATTCGATCAAATTCAAAACAACCCAGAATTGCATGAACAACAAGTTGCTCAGTAATTGGCTCACCTTGAGTTAGTGCTAATTCCATTAATTGCATTGCTCTTGTTAAACATAAAACTGAGTGCGACAGACTAACTTCTTCATATTTTATTGCTGAGATTACATAAACAAGCATTGCTGCGTAATTTTTATATGGTGCTTTTATATTACTTAGTAACTGTACTCGATCTAAAACTTCTTGAGCTCTTACTTTAGTAGTATGTTTTTTTAAAACTTCTTCTCGTCCAGCATTCCCAATCTCTTTACAAAGCTCAGGCTTACTCAAATAAATGTTTATGGCATTGGCAGCTTCTTCAACATTATTTCTGCTATAAGTTATAAAATGCTTGCCGTCTTCAAATAAATCTAAAAGTCCATTTGTAGATTTTTCAGTCAAAAGTAACGAACCGCTCATCAAACTTTCAAATACCCTAAAGTTAAGGTCTCCCTTTACTGTTTGATTTATAACAATCTGGCTATGGGGAAAGATCTTCCAAAATTCGCCTGATATGACTTCGATTGGTACTAACTTTTTTAGTGCTTCAAAAAAAGTTAATCGATCAGGATTTAGCTTTGTATCAAGTGTTCCTACAAATACAACTTTATGTTTCTTCTCTTGACTTGGTTCTATTATGCGACTTGCCCAAACTGGCATCCATTCAGCATTTACACCCTCGGCTATAAATTCTGGCAAATAATCCTTGTGAGCAACTAAAGTCTTAGCACAAACTAAGGAGAAATATTTATGCCAATGTACATGATGATGAGCATCCACTGAATAAAATAAAATTGGGATATCAATTGATTCAAGATCAAGAAATGTAAGTGGCATGCTATTATCTAAATAGACAATAGCATCGGGAGTCCCAGAAAATTTAGCTTGAAGAATAATATCATTAATCGATCTTAGAGGAGTATCAACATTAATATCAAATCGATCTCCCTGACCACATGTGACAACTTCATGTCCAGAGGCTCTCCATTCTTGGGCAAACCAATCCTGATTTAAGATCAGTATCCTCATAGTAAAATCTATTGATTTTTAAACTCAGCAGTCGAAGCAACTCCAACTTTGCTATAAATCAAATCTTTCAACTCAAGTGCATGCTGATTATCTGGCTCAAACATTAATACCTTTTCTAATTCTTCCAAAGACTCTGGATATCTACCTTGAGCAAAATAACAACCAGCTAATGAATAAATAAAATTACAATCAGCAGGATGTAAATCTAAGTATCCCTTAACCCCATTTTCTACTTCTTTCAGTCTTTTAAACGGATAGCCAAGTTCAATCACTCCCAAAAGAGCTCTTAAATTCTCAGGATTAAGTTGCAAGGCTTCTTGGTAGTAATCCCAAGCTTTCATTGGATTTCCGGAATTACCGTAGCACATACCTAGACCAGCAGCAGCAATATCACATTTAGGGTCAGCGTTTCGTGCTTCCTGAAATTTAGCTTCTGCAGCCAGCCAATCGCCCCTATTGGCACTTAGTGCAGCTATTCCACAAAGTGCTCGAGCACATAAAGGATTTGTAATTAATGTTTCTTGATAAATTCGAGTTGCTTCATTCAGATCTCCATCCAAAATTGCAACTTCGGCTTTGAGTACTTTTGCATAATCAATCTGATCGGGAGTTGCCTCTCCCTTAAACATAATTCGATCACAGCCATGCTTCACCTTTTCAAGATTACCATTTCGTTTTTCTTGATTTAGTTCGGCAAGTTGTATGTCAATTTGATGATCTCTCTGTATCAACTTTCTATTAGCCAAAGTGTTGTGAGTAAAACTAATATTAACATTTGAATTCGTTACTGAATCAACAGTTACTATTTTAGTCTCAATTTTTGTTTCATTAGTATCAATCTTTGCTTCAATGGCTGATGGTACTTCCATCTTATTGTTTTTCTTCATCTCAATTAATAGTTCATTAGCAGCTTTATGATCAGGAGATTTTTTCAAAACCAACTGAGTTTGAATCTCAGCTGCTTGTATTTGAAAGTTTTTATAATAACAGGCGGCTAAGCAATATCTCATCTCTAGATCATCCGGCATGCTTATTAAATAAGTTTCTAACGCAGAGATTACCTCAATATACTTGCCAAGATTCAAACCACATTCAAGGAGTTGATAGATTGCAACAATTTCCAAGGGAGCAGATTTTAAAGCATTCACAAAGTAATCAAAGGCTGAAACATAAGATCGTGTAATCGTTTCACACATTCCTCGTCCAATCAGACATTTTGCATCATTCGGTGCGAGGCTCAAGGCCTTATCAAAATACTTTGAAGCTTCAACAGATTCACTGTTTGAGAGATGTAAAGCACCTAGGGCTTTCATTAATCGAGCTGAGTTTTGGTTCATTTTTTCAGCTTTTCTTAAAAGCTCAAAAGCTTGATCAATCTTTCTACTCTTAGTTGCGAGCTCACCTTTTTCAATTAAATCTTGAAAATCAGTTAACTCAGAATCCATATCATATGTAGGTGACATAGCATCTCCATTTACATTCAAATTTATTATATTATTTTCCGTTTTCATTTTTATTCCCAATATACTCTGATATGCCTCTAAAGTTTTCTTGCCCACATTCTGCCAAGTATACTCATTAACAATATCTTGAAGTTTCCGACTTCTTGGAGCTTCAAATGCACTAAAAACTGCTCCTCGAATTGATTCCTCATTATCTGCTGAACAATAAAAACCACTTGTACCTAAATAATTTTTGCATGTACCTGCCTCTCCAGCGACGACATTACATCCATAATAAGCACCCTCAAGAGAGACTAACCCAGGTAGCTCATACCAACTTGGAAGTGCATGCACTTTGGCTGCGCTATAGGCACTTGCAAGCATCTCGTTATCTAATCTTCCGAGTATTAAAGTAGGACCTCGGCGCTTGAATGCTCTTACTGCTTGATCATAGTCAGGCTGATATGAAAATCCACTTCCAGCAATTACCACTGGGATCGAGTCATCTTCCAAAGCTTTAAGTAACATCAATTGATTTTTACGACTCTCAATGCGACCAACACACAAAACAAAGTCTTTAAAAGAAAACTCTTTGATAAATTTATCTGCTGCTACTCGTTTTGAAATTTCACAACCCAACTTTATTTCAAAAATCTCCCCGATATCTTTATAATCACGTCTTAATGCCTTTGCCTCTTCTTCTCCAGTAACAAAAAGACCCGCTGCATGTGCCGCAGTCCAGGTATTATCAAACTTGGAAATTTTTGTAATTTTTGAAATGTCTGGTTTATTCTTTTTCCACCACTCTTTATTTTGTGCATTTGAAACATAACCGATTAAGCAACTTGCTATTTCTCGAGATTGATTATGAAAAGAAGGAATATCTTCATAAAGAGTAGTAACTACATAAGGAGTACCAGCGTAAAAGGCTCTTTCTGCTAAATATTTCGTATATTCTGGAGTAGCAAAATTAAAAAGATGAACCAGATCGTACTTAGCAGGATCTTCTTTAGAATCAAGATCTATTGTCACAGTGACACCCTGAAGTTCTAGCTCTTTTTTGATACGATCCATCACTACAGTATCTCCACCAGGATGAGAGATCGCTGTAGGTCGATTTTGCATCAAGACTCTATATGAATGCATATTTTTATTCTTCTTGGTTTGAATTTTTATATTTTCAGATTTTGAAAGTTCTATACCCATCTCTCTAAAAATAGTATTTAGTTTATTCTTAATCTCCTTCCATGAATTTCTATTATTATATTCACCAGCATTTTCTAAAATTGTTTTTCTTATGATTTCATTTGTTAAAAGTATTTCCATGGAAAGTTCAACTGGAAAACCGCTGGTAATATGCCAAACAGCATTGCCAAAACTTAAAAACGGAGGAGCAATGGAGGTAGCAACTAAGGCCCCTGCCCCAATTGCCAATGAACAAGCTCCTGAGGCTTCATAATGTTGAGAATGATAATTCATCAATACAAGATCTGATGCAGCTAGATGTTCTTGCACAATTCGATCGCTTACAAATCCAGTTGAGAACTTTATATATTCTGAGATTCCAAGTTCTTCTGCGTATTTAATCAACTGCTGTAAGTATTGCTGACTTTGAGGATCACTGTGATTAACACCACCTACTATAAAACCTTTAACTGGGATTCCTTTAGTTCTTAGATAGGCAACCCCTTTAATCAGACCTTCCATGCCCTTGTGTGGTTGAACAAATCCGAATGCCACTATCATCTTTTCAGAAGAAGTAATTCCTAAATTTTCTCTGATTAAGTCTCGATTAGGCTCAAAGTATTTTTCTACTCCATGGGGCACAACACTAATTTGGTTAGAACTTGCTCCATTGGCAATAACTTCGAGTTTATTCTCTTCTGAATGTACAATTACATGGTTAACTGATTTTATAAGTTCTTGTTGATCTGGATGCAAAGTGAAGGGGTTATGTATATGAGCAATAACCTTAACACCTTGAGACTGAATCTTTTTGAGAAAAATTGAAAATTCTGGTTGCTTAAAAAATCTATACTGACAGTTAAGATACAATATCTTTAAATTATTTAACTCAATAACTTGTTGAATTTTATCAAAGTTAGAATCCCCTTTCTTCCAACATCTAGTTACAAAAGGTTCATCACTTGAAATTCTGTCACCTTGAGATTCCTCGGCGAGGACAATAAAAGTATCTTTATCAAATTGATTCAGTAGATACTTGGCATAAGTGGCTAAACCACACTGCTGATTCCAAGTTGTTATAAAACCTATCCTGCTCTTGATCATAAAAATTTCAATCAACCCGTCTTCATTTTGACACGACAATTTCAATCACATACACACTTAGTGACACTTTATATGAAGCCCTAAGTCCCAATCCTGGTTCAATAATCACTCTATTTAACTCCCTTTCGCATATGAACCATTCAAAATTGGCAACTTTGCCCTAACATTAAACTGTGCAAGACTTATACGAACCCCCTTCCTCATCTAACCCTCTGATTTTATTGAAGGTCACTTTGTGGACACCCATCAATCAGTCATTTTCTTGACGATCGATAAAGTTACAAAAATGTTACAAGATTTAGGACACCCATTGATCCTCTTTCTGAATCTTACCTATATGAGGACACCCAATCTCTTAAGTGGATCTAGTCCATTTAGGAGATTGAGTGGGATATAGGTTTATAAGGTTTCTTTAGGTTAGTTTTGAGGACCGTCTCTAGAAAGCTCTCATGAGCATTATAGAGACGGTCTCTCGAACAAAAGTTTACACCCGAATTGATATGTTATTTGTTTTATCTCTTTTTTTAGCTTACTGGTTTTTTTTGGTTCATTGCCTGTTTGCTTCTGGTTTTTGTGAAGCTAGATTGTTTTTTAAAAGTCCCACTCGATCTAACAATTCTTCTTTATAATACTCAAATTTAATTCCTTACTTCTAAATTTCCAGCAATCGAGATAGATTTAACTTCACTAGTAATAATGAATCTCTCTCGGAGTTTTTGTGCCTTCAATAAAAATTATAAATTCAAAACCTTGCACTATACTACCACTTGAAAACCTAAGTTCTTTATGGAATGGCATCAAAATTCAAAATGGATTTGAATATAGCGTTTCTCACGACTCCAATTATATTAATTTAATTATTCAAAGTAATTGCACCCCTTGGATATTTCCTGAGACTAGCTGTAATACTTTCTATCAAGGACTATGGCAAAGAGATCTCTTCGAAATTTTTCTATTTGATAAAGAAACTGGGCTTTATCAAGAACTAGAATTCGCACCGAATGGAGCTTGGTGGTCTTGGGCCTACCCTGCCCCCAGAACTTGGCTTATTGGTTTTCAAAAGCCACAAGTTCAAGTAGTTAAAGAGAGTATTATGATGGGATGGAAAATTTCAGCTTCAATAAAAATATCTTCTTTATGTATAAATTTTAACAGCAAGAATCTTTATGGAAATATTTGCGGTGTAATCGGAGAAAATCCACGAAACTATTTTAGCTTAGTTGAGCTACCTGGCTCTAAAGTAAATTTTCACCAACCAGATCGTTTTATAAAAGTGATTACCTAAGTGTATTTTCTGGCTTATCTAAAACCGATCTTACTGTAAGTAGAAAATCATTAATAGAGAATGGTTTACTTACTCGAGCATCTACTATTTGTGAAGATTTATCATATTTAGAAAGAACACCAGGATCATAACCTGAACAAAGAATTACTTTTAAGCCAGGCTTTATCTTCTTAGCTCTCTTAGCAACTTCCTCTCCATTCATAATAGGCATAGTCAAATCAGTCACAAGCAAATCGCAATCTTTATTCGCTTTTAAATACTCTAAAACTTTCAAGGCATCTGTAAAACTTTCAACTCTATATCCGTTCTTTAATAAAATCTCTTTCCCCAACTCTGCTACCATCTGTTCATCATCAACTAATATAACTTTTTCGGAACCTTTCTCAATTGTCTTATGAATTGTTATGGCTTCTAAGATAGAATTATTATTCTGTGACAGTGGAAGCAAAATATCAAAAGTTGTTCCTACTCCAAGCTCGCTATTAACTTGTATTCTTCCTCCATGATTTTTAATTACACCATGAACTACTGAAAGACCAAGTCCAGTTCCCTCACCAATAGGTTTAGTAGTAAAAAATGGGTCAAATATTTTATCTTTGAGCTCCTTAGGAATTCCATGTCCGCTATCAGAAATGCTTAGGCGTGCATATTGGATCATTTTATCAAATCTTAAATCCCACTCTTCAAACGAGTTTAAAAATATTACTAAATCACCTCCATTCATTTTCATTGAATAGATTGAATTTGTGCAAAGATTCATAAGAACCTGATAAATCTGACCTCGATCCACTAAAACTCTACAATCAATTTGAATCTTTTTAATAAATCTTATATTCAAAGGTAGTGCAATTTGAAGAAGGCTTACAACTTCATCAATCACTTCTACTA
>Ga0163147_10000855_pt1 | contig 47577 bp, 43 predicted proteins | sample OliLakLV19MP6G1_FD_148597 | JGI IMG/M metagenome (GOLD analysis project Ga0163147, IMG submission 148597) | Freshwater microbial mat bacterial communities from Lake Vanda, McMurdo Dry Valleys, Antarctica- Oligotrophic Lake LV.19.MP6.G1 | ecosystem: Environmental > Aquatic > Freshwater > Lake >... | reverse complement strand
GGCTTTCGCCGGGGTGACGTGGGGTTGAATCGGCGTTCTTGTTGGGGGGGGCGGCGGGAAGGACCGGGGTTCGCCGGGGTGACGTGCGGCTAAGCGAACGTCAGGACCGTCTTGATCTCTTCCGGGGCGCGCGTCATTGCGGTGAGGGCCTGCTCGAACGGCAGCCTCCTTGTGATGAGGTTCGCGAGCCAGCCGGGGCGGCGGAGTTCGATGGTCTCGAGGTCCCGCACCGCCATCTCGAAGTGGCGGCGGCCTGCTTTCACGGTTCCGAGGATGACGCGATTGCCGAGGACGATGTTGCGATTCACGGTGGCGATGTCGACGGTGATCGGCCGCGAGCCGCGGGTGACGCTCGCGAGGATGCAGATTCCGCCGGGTGCCAGGGCCTCGATCGCCGAAGGCACCGCCATCTCTGAGCCGCTCGCGTCGATCACCACATCCTGGGCGTCGGTTCCCCGGGTGACCTCGGCGATCGCGGTTGTCTTGATGCAGAGGTACCGGATTCCCGCTTCGGCCAGCAGCTTGTCCTTGCGTCCGCCTTCCTCTTCGAGGGAGGCCACGATCACCTCGTAGCCGCGCATGCGCAGGGCGGCCGCACCGAGTATTCCCACCGGCCCCGCCCCCATTACGAGCGCTTTTTTCGGCTCCCACGAGAAGCGCGACTGGATCCGCATCGCGTGGTCGATGCCCTTCTCGAGAATCGACAGCGGCTCGGCAAGGGTCGCGGTTTCCCTGAGCTGGTCCGGGACCTTGACGAGGTAGAAGCTGTCCTCGGCGTACGCCTCCGACATGAAACCGTGCAGGCCCACGATGCCCCGTTCCTCGAAGTTGCCGGTGACGCACATGTCCTGCTCGCCGGTGAGGCAGGGGCGGCAATAGTCGCCGCAGGCACGGCGCAGGGTCGAGACCACGAGATCACCCTCGCGCACCTTCGAGCCCCGCGGCGCGTGTTCCACCACCCCGAGGTTCTCGTGGCCGATGACGAGGTAGTCGCAGTCCGAAGGAGCGCGGCCGATGACGCCCTGGTGAAGGTCGAGGTCGGTGGCGCAGATCCCCGCCGAATGAACCCGAACCACCGCTTCGTAGGGTTTTGGGCTTGGGTCTGGAACGTTCCCAAGGAGGTGGAGCGAGTCTTTTGTGAGGGGCCTCACGGCGACGGCGCGCATAGAGGGATGATAGCTTCTCCAACCCTCCCCAATGTCGCCCGAAGAAACCGCCATAAGCGTTGTCCGCGAGGCCATCGACCTGGCTGCCCTGTCGAGAACCGGACCCGAGGACGGCGCCCTGTGCGTTTTCTCCGGAGTGGTGCGGAATCACAACGACGGAAAGTCGGTCCTCTATCTCGAATACGAAGGGTATGAAGAGATGACCATCGCGATCTTCGAGGAGATAGTGCGGGAGGCGAAACAGCGTTTTGGCGTCACGCGGGTTCGGATTGTCCATCGTCTCGGCCGTATGGAGATCGGCGAGACGAGTGTGGCGGTTTCGGTGTCGTCGCCCCATCGCAAGGAGGCGTTTGAAGCCTGCCGCTTCGCCATCGACACCCTGAAGCAGAAGGCGCCGATCTGGAAGAAGGAGTTCTACGCCGACGGCTCCTCCTGGCTCGAAGGCCCCGGAGGCTGCGCCCACCCATGAAGCGCGCGCCGCATGGACTGAAAGACCGGTTCGGCCGGACGATCAACTACCTGCGCATCTCGCTCACCGATCACTGCAACCTCCGTTGCGTCTACTGCATGCCCCTCAAGGGCCTGACCTTCGCGCCTTCTGCGGAGCTTCTGCAGGCCGACGAAATCGAGATGGTGGTCAAGGCCGCGGTGTCCGTGGGTTTCCACAAGTTCCGGCTCACCGGAGGCGAGCCCACCCTCCGCGCCGACCTCGTGGACATCACGCGGCGGATTGCTTCCACAAACGGCGTCACGGATCTCGCGATGACCACGAACGCCATCCTTCTGCCGAAGCTCGCGAAGCCGCTCAAGGAAGCGGGGATGACCCGGCTCAACATTCATGTCGACACCCTCGACGCCGACCGGGTGAAGCGCCTCATGCGGTTCTCCTCCAAGGATGAGATCGAGGCGGGGATCCAGGCCGCCGAGGACGCCGGTTTCACGCCCATAAAACTCAACTGCGTGGTGACCCGCGACTTCAACGAACTCGATGTGGTGGACCTGGTGAAACGCGCGGTCGATCGGGACTGGCACGTGCGCTTCATCGAATTGATGCCGCTGGGCGGCGGGGAGCCGTCTCGCGTCGCCCTCGCGAACTATGTCCCCACCAAGGAGACGCGCGAACGCATCGAGGCGGCCCTCGGCCCGCTCATCGCGCTGCCCATCACGAACGCGGCCGACGAGTCGAAAAACTTCCGCTTCGAGCATGGCCGTGGTGTCGTGGGGTTCATCTCTCCGGTGAGCGAGCCCTACTGCGGCGGCTGCAACCGCATGCGCCTGACCGCCGACGGGAGGTTTCATCTCTGCCTCCTGAACGACGACGAGATGGACGTGAAGAAGGCGATACGAAGCGGGGGGGGAGTGGAAGCGGTGGCCTCGATCCTCGGCCGGGCGGTGTCGGCGAAACCCACGGGGCACCGGCTCGACGAGGGTCTGTCCACCGAGGATCGTTCGATGTTCCAGATCGGCGGATGAAGCGGTGACCGGCGGCCACGATCCCCTCGGCTTTCTCGAGGCCGATCTCGGGCAGGTTCTGGACGCCTCGCCCCTGAGCCTGCTGGTGATGCAGAAGGGCTGCCTCGTTTACGCAAACGCCCGCTTCCTTCGCGCCCTTGGGATCACTCTTGAGCAGGCCGTCGGAACGGACCCCGCGGAGACCATCGTCGACCTCGCGATGCGTGAGAGGGCGCGCGAGCGGGCGAGGCGCGCCGAGGGGGGCGAGCCCCAGCCGCCCCTCGTTTATCAGACCGTTCGCGGAGACGGGAAACGGATATGGGCCCGCATCGAATCGACGCCTTGTGTCTTCAAAGGGGGCAAGGCATCACTCTCGATTGCCCAGGACGTCACCGACGAAGTCGAAGCGAGCCGCGCGGTGCGCGAAAGCGAGGAGAGATACCGGCATCTGTTCGAGGACTCGCCCCTGGCCATGATCATCAGCAGGAACGCCCGGCTCCTGCTGGCAAACCCGGCCCTCGCCCGGCTCGCGGGGGCCGAAACGCCGGCCGCCCTCTCCGGCTGTTCCCTGCTCGACTTCGCGAGCGCCGAGGCCCGAGAGGAGACCATCGCCCGCCTGATGGCGGTTCAGAGCGGCGGCGACGTGCCGAAGGTCTCGCGGCGGATCCGGAACCTCCTGGGACGGGATATGGAGATCGAGCTGATGAGCCGGTCTTTCGTGCACGAGGGCGAGCCCGCGGTTCTCACCCTCGCCATCGACGTCACCGACAAGGTCGCGGCTCAACGCGTTGCCGTCGCCACCGCCCGCGAGACCGAGGACCGCTACCGCGCGCTCGTCGACGGCCTGCCGGATGGGGTCACCGTGCACATCGGGCGGACCCTGGTCTTCGCGAACGAATCGATCGCGCGCATTCTGGGACTGGCCAACGCGGCCGACCTGATCGGGCGCGACGTGTTCGACTTCCTGCCGGAGGAGGCGAGGCCTGAAGCCGCCGCCGCCCTCGATGAGCTCGAAGAAGGAAAGGCCGTTCCCCCTCGCGAGTACATCCTCCGCCGCGCCGACTTGAACCGGATTCTCGTGGAGGTCCACGGCCGCCGCGTCACCTTCGGAGACCGGCCCGCGGTTCAGAGCGTGATCCGCGACATCACCGAGCGCAGGCGCGCCGAACGGTCGCAGGCCGCCATTTACCGGATCGCGGACGCCTCGGCGCGCGCCTCGAGCCTCTTCGAGCTTCTCGAATCGGTCCACTCGGCGGTGGGCGAATTGATGGACGCGCGCAACTTCTTCATCGCGCTCAAGGACGCCTCGGGGGAGAACTTCACTTTCCCGTATCACCGCGACGAGCACGGGCCGGCGGTAGCGAGCGTCCCGATCAAGGACACCTTGAGCGGTCACGTTCTGAAGGACGGCCGGCCGCGTCTGATCAGCGGGGAGGAGATGGATGTGCTCCGCGTGCGCGGAGTTCCCGTCTTCGGGCCGACCTCGGAGAGCTGGATCGGCGTTCCCCTCGTCCTGCGCGAGTCATCGTTCGGCATCCTCGTCGTCCAGAGCTACCGCGAGGATGTCCGGTACACCGAGGCCGATCGCGACCTTCTGAGCTACGTGTCGCACCACATCGCGGAAGCGATCGACCGGCAGCGCAAGGAGGACCAGATCGAACACCTGGCCTTCCACGACGGCCTCACCGGCCTCGCGAACCGGCTCCTTTTCGAGGACCGCCTGACCACCGCCCTGGCCCAGACCGAGCGCCGCCAGGCGCCCCTTTCGATCCTCTTCGTCGACCTCGATCGTTTCAAAGTCATCAACGACTCCCTCGGCCATCCCATCGGGGATGAGGTGTTGAAGGTGGTGGCGCAGCGCCTTGCCGAGGGACTGCGCGAGGGGGATTCCCTGGCCCGTCGCGGCGGCGATGAGTTCCTCGTGCTCCTGCCCGACACCGGGCCCGAGGGTGCGGCGAGTGTCGCGCAAAAGCTCATCGAGAACATCCGCTCGCCCATGCACTGCGGCGCCCACGACCTCACGATTTCGGCGAGTTGCGGCATCGCGGTGTTTCCGGAAAACGGGCCGGATACCGAAAGCCTGCTGAAGGCCGCGGACATCGCGATGTATCGCGCGAAGGAAGGCGGCCGGGACGGATATCGGCTCTTCAATCCCGAAATGAACGCGGCCGCGCAGCGGCGGCTCACCGTGGAGACGAGGCTGCGCCGCTCGATCGAAACCCGGCAGATCGGTCCCCACTATCAGCCCATCCTCAACGCCGCGGACGGCCGGATCGTCGCCGCCGAGGCGCTGCTCCGCTGGAGCCCCTTCGTCACCGCCACCATGCCCCCCAAGGAGTTCATCCCGGTGGCGGAGCAGAGCGGCCTGATCGTGGCTCTGGGCGCCTACGTGCTGCGCGAATCGCTGCGGCATGCGTGCGAATGGCCCCTGTCGCACGGCCAGCCGATGCGGGTCTCGATCAACTTCGCGGCCCGGCAGATCCAGGATCCCGCCTGCGTCGACCTGATCCTCCAGGTTCTGCGCGAAGAGGGGCTCCCTCCGGGCCGTCTTCAAATCGAGCTTTCCGAGTCGACCCAGATCACCGAGGACGCCGCGGCCATGGACCGCCTGCGTCTGCTCAAGGACCAGGGAGTGAGCATCGCCATCGACGACTTCGGCGTCGGCTATTCGTCCCTGTCCAGGCTGCGGCACCTGCCCTTCGATACCCTCAAGATCGATGGAACGTTCATCAAGGACCTGACCACCGACCGGGGCAGCGGCGCCGTCGCCGCCGCAGTGATTTCGCTCGGTCACAACCTCGGCCTCGAAGTGATCGCGGAAGGGGTTGAGACCGAGGGGCAAAAATCTCACCTGCTTGCCCGCGGCTGCACCCTGATGCAGGGATTTCACTTCGCCGCGGCCATGCCATCAGGCGTCTTCGCCGCCTGGGTGAGGGAGCGCGAAAGACCAAACGGCTAGCTAGCCTCCCCAAGGGTCCTGCCGGAAAGCACAACAAAACGTGCAGGTTGGGGGCTTCCCACCCCACAAATTGTGCTCTAAGATGCGCACCGAACATGATGCAATGCCCCTCGTGCTCGGCGCCGCTGGTCTCGGGCGAGGCCCGGTGCGTGTCGTGCCACGCTCTCGTCAACCCCGCCGCACAGGGATCCTCGGCCCTTGCTCCGCGCCTGGTCACGCCGCAGAGCATCGAGGGGCTTGGAACCCCGGTCGATCAGGAACTGCTGCCGCCGGGGTCGAGTCCGCGCGATTCCGAGGGGTCGGTCGAAGGCCTGCGCGCTTCTCCGGATGCCGAGTGGCGTCGCGAGGTTCTGGAGCGCGTCCGCAAGCGGCGTCAGGTTCGAACTCATGCCCTTCCTCTGTTCGTCGACGGACAGGATCAGAGCAAGGCGCAGCCCCAGGCTCCCCAGGTCGCCTCCGAGGCCCCTTATGCCGAAAGGCCGGCCGAGCCTTTGCCCGTCTCCATCTCGACCCTGCCGCTTGACGTGGCCATTGTCGAAGAACTCGCGGAGTCGCTGGATAGCGTAGATCCCCGGCCCGTGCCGCCCGCTCCCGATCTTCTCGCTGCGATCGAGGCCGGAACGCCTTTGGCCTCGCCCCCAAAGGCCTCGCCTGATGACATCTTCGATCTCCCCCTGCGTCCCGCGGAACTCCAAAGCACGGTCGGCCAGAACCGCAACGGCGAGATCCCGAGCCAGAGTTTCGTGGAGCGGCCCCGGCCGACCCTCGTGGGCGGAGTATCGGGTCCGCGTTCGCTCGTCGCCGACCTTCCCCTGGTCGAACCCAGCCGCGTTGACCCTGCGCCCGCCGAGCTTCCTCCCCGGATGGCTCCCTCTGCGATCAGTTCACGCGCCGCTTCGATGAACGACCGCTTGCAGGCGGCCTTCATCGATGTCGGTCTCTGGTCGGCGATGTGCGTCACCGCGTTCTACTTCGCGAGCCGGATCGCGCGCACCTCCATTCTGGGCCTCGCCCCTTCGTGGCCCGGTCTGCTGCTCTTTTCCCTCGTGATCGCCGCCGCCTACGTTCTTTTCTTCGGCGGCCTTTCCGGGGCCACGCCCGGGAAGATCGCCTGCGGCATCCATGTGCGGCGATACGATGGCACCTCGATCGGCCCGCTCGCCTCGCTTGGCCGTGGTTGCCTCGGCATCCTGGGAGTGGCGTTCCTCGGCCTCGGCGTCTGGCCCGCATTCTGGGACCGTGACCGCCGCACCCTTCACGACCGCGCGACCCATTCGCGGGTGACCCTCGTCTGACCGATCGGTTCCGGGCGGCTGGTTGCGCCCGGTTGGTGTTCGAAGATTGGAGGCGGCGGGAGAGAATGAAGAGGTGAGCGTGACCGAGCGTCTGGCCAGAGTCTTCGCCACCGGCTTTGGCTCCGGCTATTCGCCCTTTGCACCCGGCACCGCGGGCAGCGCGGTGGGCCTGGTCTTCGTGTGGGCGATGTCGTACCTGAACCTCGCCGGTCAGATCGCGGCCGTGCTCATCGTGACCGTCCTGTCGATGATCGCCGCGGACATCGTCGCCAAGGCCACCGGCCTAAAAGACCCCGGCCTGATCGTGGCCGACGAGATCGCGGGAATGATGGTGACGATGATCGCGATTCCCTTCACCTTCACGAACGTGGCGCTCGGATTCATCCTGTTCCGCGTGATGGATGTGGTGAAGCCCCCGCCCGCGCGGCAGTTCGAGCGCTTCAAGGGCGGCATAGGCATCGTTGCCGACGATCTGATGGCCGGCGTCTACGCCCACCTCGCCCTCCGCGGGATTCTGATGGTCATGGGAAGCTGATGCAGGCGGAACTGCTGGCGATAGGCAGCGAACTCCTCGTCCCCGGACGGCAGGAGACGAACGCGGCCACCATGACCCGCTACCTTCTCGAACGTGGCTGCAAGGTGGTGGCGCGCACGACCATCGCGGACGACGCTCAGGCTCTCACCGATTCGTTCCGCCTCGCCTGGTCCCGCGCCGACCTCGTGATCGCGACGGGCGGACTTGGTCCGACCGAGGACGACCTGACGCGCGAATGTGCGGCGGCGGCGCTCGGCGTGTCTTTGATCCGCGAGGCGTCGTACGTGGAGTGGCTGAAGGAGCGTTTCCAGCAGTTCGGGCGGGTGATGCCGGGCGTCAACGAGAAACAGGCCGACCGCCTCGACGGCGGGCGTCTGCTGATGAACGCGAAGGGCACGGCCCCCGGGCAGATCTTCGAGCGTGACGGGAAGGTCCTGGTTCTGCTTCCCGGTCCTCCGCGCGAGATGCTTCCACTTTTCGAGCGGGAGGTTGTTCCCCTGGTCGAGGCCGCGTCTTCCGGCGAGCGCATCGTGATGAAGGTGATCCGGATCGCGGGGATGGGCGAGAGCGATGTCGAACAACTCGTGGCACCCATCTACAAGACGTTCAAGAACCCGGTCACCACGATCCTCGGCGGCGCGTCCGAGGTGGAACTGCAACTGGTCGGCGTCGGACCGAGCGAGACCGAGGCGGCCTCGAGAGTGGAGGAACTCGCCTCGAAGATCCGCGAGGTCCTCGGCCCGCGCATCTTCACCGAGAGCGGCGAGACGCTCGAGCGGGTGGTCGCGGGTCTTCTCGCGACCCGGGGCCTCAAGGTCGCGGTGGCCGAGTCATGCACCGGAGGCCTCGTGACCTCGCGCCTCGTCTCCGTGGCGGGCGCCTCATCGTTCCTCGATCGCGCCTTCGTCACTTACTCGGACCAGGCCAAGATGGATGAACTCGGCGTGGCGGAATCGACCCTGCGCACCTTCGGAGCCGTCTCCGAGGAGACGGCGTGCGAGATGGCGAGGGGAGCGCTTGACGCCGCGAAAGCCGACCTCGCGATCGCCATCACCGGGATCGCCGGCCCCACCGGAGGCACCCCGGAAAAGCCCGTGGGCCTCGTCTGCTTTGCCCTTGAGGGGGCGCTCGGAGCGTGGACGTGGCGTCGGGTGTTTCCCGCCGCGGATCGGGAGCGGGTGATCCAGCAGGCCAGCAACAGCGCGCTTGAAATCCTGCGCCGGGCGCTCGTGGGCTTTGAGTGATGAACCTCTTTCTGGCCGCGCTGCTCGGGTACTCGATCGGTTCCATCCCGTTCAGTTTCCTCGTCGCGCGGTGGTTCGGAGTGAAGGACGTGCGCACGGTGGGGAGCGGCAATGTGGGCGCCACCAACGTGATGAGATCGGCCGGAAAGGTCCCGGGCGTGCTGGCCCTCATTCTCGATGGGTTGAAAGGGGCCGCCACCGTGTGGATCGCGGGGGCCTTCTCGACTTCCGAGTTCTTGATCTGCCTCGCCGGCCTCTCCGCGGTGATCGGTCACCTCTTCCCTGTGTGGCTCGGTTTTCGGGGCGGGAAGGGTGTCGCCACGGGCGCCGGCCTCTTCATTCCCCTGGCCCCTTCAGCCCTGGGCGTCGCCGTGCTCGTCTTCGTCCTGGTCCTCGGAGCCGCCCGCCAGGTGTCGCTCGCCTCGATCCTCGCGAGCCTGACCCTGCCGATCGCCACCCACTTTCTCGACGCCTCGACTGCCGTGTCCGTGACCGCGCTCATCGCCGCACTGATGGTGGTTGCGAAACACCGGGCGAATATCTCTCGCCTGATGAAAGGGGTCGAGCCGAAACTCGGAGCGAAGCGTTGAAGATCGCGGTTCTCGGGGCCGGGGCCTTTGGAACCGCGCTCGCCGTGCATCTGAAGCGCCTGTCGCATGAGGTCACCGTCTGGACGCGCAGCGTGGCCAGGGCGATCGAAATACCGACGGGCTCGAACCGCGAAGCCCTGCCGGGCGTGGCGTTCGACCCAGGCGTGGCCGCATCAACCGACGCTGACGAGGTTGTGAAGGACGCCGATCTGGCGATCCTCGCGACGCCATCGCCCGCCCTTCGCGAGACCCTCCGTTCCGTTACCACCTCTCGTCCCGGCCTGCGGCTCGTTTCGGTGGCGAAGGGCATCGATCCGCGAACCCTCGAACTCCACTCGCAGATCGCCGCGACCCTGGCTCCGCTCTCGTCCTTTTGCGCGCTGACCGGACCCTCGTTCGCGCGTGAAGTGCTCGCCTCGCAGCCGACCGCGATGGTGGCCGCTTCCACCGACCAGGCCCTGGCCCGCGACGTTCAAACCGCCTTCTCCAGCCCGCGTCTGCGGATTTACGAGAGTGACGACGTCCTCGGCGCCGAGATGGCGGGCGCTCTCAAGAATGTCATCGCCATCGCCGCGGGCATGGTGGTCGGCCTCAAGTGCGGCGAGAACACCCGGGCCGCCCTCATCACTCGCGGTCTGGCCGAGATCTCGCGTCTCGTCGTCGCTTCGGGCGGCCGGGCGGAGACGGTCGCGGGTCTGGCCGGCCTCGGCGATCTGGTGCTCACCTGCGGCTCGAACCAGTCGCGCAATTTCCAGTTCGGACGACTGGTCGCGGAGGGTCAGGATCCGGTTGAAGTCCTCCAGAGTCTGGGCACCGTCGAGGGGTTCAGGACCGCTTCCGCGGCCTGTCTCCTGGGCGAGCGCGCGGGGGTGGAAACTCCAATTGCACGCGAGGTTCGGGGCGTCCTCGTCCAGGGTGTTGCCCCGCGCGACGCGGTGGAAGCGCTGATGTTGCGCAGACTAAAAAGGGAAGTACACTAAGAATCCTTTCTCAAGAACCACAGGAGCCTAGGAACGCTTGCCCGCCTACTTCATCAAGTACTCTGATGAGACCGGTCCCAAAACCCACGAATTCTCGTCCGGCGAACTGATCCTCGGAAGGGCTCCCGACTGTCAGGTGATCCTCAAGGACTTCGGCATTTCGAGGCAGCACGCAAAACTGATCGCCGATCCGGGCGGGGTCCGGATCATGGATCTGGGCTCGAAGAACGGCACCAAGATCAACGGCAATCTGATCACCCAGGCGCCTCTGCGCGAGGGCGACAAGTTCAGCCTCGGCAGTCTCGAGATTCTCTTCGGCAAGACCGCCGAAGCCAAGGTGGCCTTTGACGACGAGCCGATCGAAGCCTCCGGCACCATCGTCCGAAGCGTCGGCGACCTTTCGAAGCTCCTCGCCGTCGAGTCGAAGCCCAAGGCCGGGCAACCCGCCTCGGCCGTCTCCGAGATCGCCCGCGCGAACCAGATCCTCAAGGTCCTGACCCGGGTGGCCGAAACCCTGGTGGCGTCCCGCCCGGTCGAAGAAGTCCTTCAGCAGGTCATGGACATCGTGTTCGAGTCGATCCCCGCGGAGCGCGGCTTCCTCATGCTCGCCGGCGACGATAAGGACGCGGGCACGCTCACCGCGAAGGTCACGAAGTACCGTCACAAGTCGCACGACCGCGGGAAGATCACGATCTCCAAGACCATCGCCCAGCGCGTCCTTTCCGATCGGGTGGCCATCCTCACTTCGGACGCCCTGGCCGATGCGCGTTTCAACTCGGGCGACTCGATCCGCATCAACCAGATCCGCAGCGCCATGGTGGCGCCCCTGTGGAACCGGGAAGAAGTCATCGGGATCATCCATCTCGACACTTCGGCGCTCACCCACGCCTTCACCGAGAACGATCTCGACCTGCTCTCCGCCCTCGCGAACTTCGCGGCGGTGGCCATCGAACGCTCCCGTCTCAACGAGAAGATCGCGATGGAGGAAAAGAAGCGCGAGCGCCTCGGCCGCTTCCTCTCACCCCAGGTCGCGAGCCGCATCATCGCCACCAACGATTCGCAGGGCTTCGAACTCGGCGAACCCGAGGTTCGCGATGTGAGCGTCCTCTTCGCCGACATCGTGGGCTTCACGAGCCTCTCCGAGAAGCTCACGCCCTCGGCGATCGCCCTGATCCTGAACGACTATCTCTCCCGCATGACCGACGCGATCTTCATGTATGAAGGCACGCTCGACAAGTACATCGGCGACGCCATCATGGCGGTTTTCGGCGCTCCGCTCGACATGCCCGACCACGCGGCGCGCGCGGTAAAGACCTCGATCGAGATGCGCGATCGTCTGGCCGAGTTCAATGCCGAACGGAAGGCCGGCCCGCTGCTCCAGATCCGCATCGGCATCAACTCCGGCAAGGCGGTCGCGGGAGAGATCGGTTCCATCAACAAACGCGAGTACACCGTGCTCGGCGACACCGTGAACACCGCCTCGCGGCTCGAGAGTTCGGTGGCCAAGCCCGGCCTCATCGTGATCGGGCCCAACACCTTCGCGGCGGTCGACGGCCTCTTCAATCTGCGTCCGATGGGTGAGTTCACCCTCAAGGGCAAGGAGAACAAGGTGATCGTCCACGAAGTTTTGGGCGGACGCATCACGACGGCCGCGCCTCCCACCACCAGCACGGTCAACGTCGGGAAACTCGGGAGCTGAGGCCGCAGACCCCGCCATGCCGAACACCGAGCCGATCGAGGCCCTGAAGCGGCTGGAGGGGCGCAGGTCCCGGGGCTCGATTCTCTCGGCGCTTCTCGGTTTGCTGTTCCTCACCGCCCTGGTGCCCCTCGTCCTGACCTCCCGCTACCTGGTGAACCAGGCCCGGGCCGATCTCGAACTCGATCAGCGGTCCCTGCAGATGGCGAAGGTCCGCCACCTTTCCGAATGGATCGCCCAGTTCCGGATGTCCACGCGCGCCATCTCGCAGACCCTCGCCGCGAGCCTCGCCATCGACGCCCCCGTGCCCTACAAGAAGCGGATCGACAGCCTCGGCGCGAGCCGGACGCTTGAAGCCTTTCCCGGCGAGGCGAGTTCGCTCGTTTCCGTGAACGTGGTCGATCGGAATGGATTCGGCGCGCGCTCTGGCCTCGCCCTGCCCGAGCCGGCGATCGGCAACGCTATTCAAGCCGCCTTTCTCACCGGGCTCAAAGGGCAGACGACCATGACCGCGCCTTTGTGGTCCTCGACCCTTTCGGAACCGGTGGTCATCTCGGCCGAACCGGTGAAAGACAGCAAGGGCTTTGCCCAGGCGGTAGTTATCGCGATCACCACCTTCGAGCCCGTCGTTCGGCTCACGCGCCTCTCCGGTGAGGGAGGCCTGCTCGATGTCTACGTGGTCAGCGCCGAGGGGCGCCTCGTGGCTCACTCCAATCCCGACTTCGCTCCCACCGGCGCCGACCTCAAAAACATCGACATCGTTCAGGAGTTCGTCCAGACCGGCGGGCGCGCCGCGGCCTCCATGCCTTTTTCCATCCAGGGTCCGGATGGCGCGGCCCGCAACATGCTCGGCACGTTCATCGAGGTCGCCGACGACTCGGGCTGGGGCGTCATCGCGCAGATCGACGAAGTCAAGGCCTACGCGGGCGCCAATGCCATGCGGCGTAATGCCACGGTGGTGGTGGGCCTCGTGAGCCTGCTGGCCCTGGGCCTCGGCATGTGGCTCTCCGGCGAGATCACCCGCCCGATCCGCACGTTGCGCGACGCCGCTCTCCAACTCGCCCGCGGTGACTTCAAAACGCGGGTGGCGATCACCGCGCGCAACGAGGTGGGCGTGCTGGCCGAAACTTTCAACGTGATGGGCGAACGCATCGAGCGCGCGGTCGAGGAGATACGCGAAGCCGCGAACACCAACCGCGAGTTGTTCATCGGCACGGTGCGCATGCTGGCGAATGCCATCGACGCCAAAGACCCCTACACCCGCGGCCATTCGGAGAGGGTCGCGTTCTATTCAACCCTCCTCGCCAAGGAGCTCGGGATGTCGGACGCGGAGATCGAGAACGTCCATCTCTCGGGCCTGATCCACGACGTCGGCAAGATCGGCATCGAAGACCGTATCTTGAGAAAGCCCGCCGCCCTTACCGACGAAGAGTACGAGATCATGAAGCAGCACCCGACCAAGGGCGCGCAGATCCTCGAAGCGGTTCCCAAGCTCAAGGCCATCGCGGGTCCAGGACTCCAGCACCACGAGAACTACGACGGAAGCGGGTATCCCGACGGCCTCAAGGGCGAGGAAATCCCCCTGCTCGGGCGGATGGTGAGTGTCGCCGATGCCTTCGACGCCATGACCACCGACCGGCCCTATTCCAAGGCCATGACTTTCGAAGCCGCGGTGGCGCGCCTCCAGTTTCTCTCCGGCAAGAAGTTCGATTCACAATGTGTCGACGCCATGGCTCGTGCCGTGGCCTCGGGAGAGCTCACGGCCGCCAAGGCCCGGGTGGCCGCGGTCGCCGCGCGCCGCGACGGGCCGCCGCTCAAGAGCGCCTCCTGAGCAGTCAGGGCGTCCCCGCCTTCGGTGCGGGCCATCGTCGAGGTCGGACCATCAGAAAGGAGCCTTCATGCTGAAACAACGTCCCGGGTTCGCCGCTGTGCTCGCGTTCGTTTCGGGCCTTGCCGCCCCGGTGCTCGCCCAGGACCCCGAAGCCGAGATCCGCTTCAGCGCCGGTATTCGCATGCTTCGCGACGGGTTCCCCGACCGCGCTCTTGTGGAGATCCAGGAGGCCGCCAAGAAGGACCCCCAAAACGCCTTCTATATGAAGGGGCTCGGGATCGCGTATTCGCAGCTTGCCGACCGGTGCAAGCCGAACGACAGCAGCTGCCGCAACAACTACTTCAAGAAAGCCGCCGAGGCGGCTCAAAAGGCCCTCTCACTGAATCCGGACTACGTGGATGTTCGTAACGACCTCGGCATCGCTTTGTTGCGGATGGGCCGGCGAACCGACGGCAAGGCCGAACTCGCCCGCGCCTTCGCGGACCCGCAGTGTCCGACCCCCGAGGTGACCGCCTGGAACCTGGGCCAGGCCTTCTTCGAGGAGAAGGAATACAACCAGGCCCTCAACTGGTTCCAGGCCTCGCTGAACAAGAACAAGAGTCTCGCCGCCGCCTATGTGAGCATTGCCGACGTCTTCACCGCCACCAACCAGCCCGAGGTTGCGATCCTTCAGCTCGAGGCCGGAATGAAGGAAACGAGCGGCAACGCCGCCCTCCAGTTGACCCTTGGCGACGCATATATGCGGGTCGGACGCTTCCAGGACGCGCGCGCGATGTTCGAGCAGGTCGTAAAGAAGGATCCGCTCGGCCCGTCGGGCCGCCAGGCCACCGAGCGGCTCAGGGGTCTCTCAAGATAGAAATATAGACTGAGGGGTCCATGGGGCTCCTCGAACAGTTCAAGCAGGGTCTGGCGCGGACGCATGCGGTCCTCAACACCGACGTCACCGACCTTGTCCGCGGTCTGGCCAGGCTCGACGGGGCCACCCTCGATTCCCTCGAAGAGACGTTGATCGCGGCCGACTTCGGCCCGCAGGCGGCCGCACAGATCCTCACCGCCCTGCGTCGCGATCTCACCGGCGGCGCCGATCCGTCCCTGATCCGCCAGTCGCTCAAGGAGAAAGTGCGGGTGATCCTAGACATTCCCGGGCCCGTGGTGGCCGAGGGGAATCCGCACGTGATCTTCGTGGTGGGGGTCAACGGCGTCGGCAAGACCACGACGATCGGCAAACTTGCCGCCCGCTTTCGCGCCAATTCCGAAAGCACGCTCATCGTGGCCGCCGATACGTTCCGCGCCGCCGCGGTGGGCCAGCTCAAGACCTGGGCCGAGCGATCCGGCGCGGCGTTTCACGAGTCGCGGGAGGGCCAGGATCCGGCTTCGGTCGTGACCGACGGCTTGCGGAAGGCGCGAGCCGGGGGGACCCGCCGGGTTCTGGTCGACACCGCCGGCCGCCTGCAGAACAAGGCCCACCTCATGGCCGAACTCGCCAAGATGGGCCGGATTGCCGCGAGGGAGGCGGAGGGCGCGCCCCATGAAACTCTGCTCGTTCTGGATGCGACCACGGGCTCGAACGGCCTGGCGCAGGCGCAGGAGTTCGCGCGCGCCATTCCCCTCACCGGCCTCGTGCTCACCAAGCTCGACGGAACCGCCAAGGGCGGCATCGCCGTGGCCATCGTGTCCGTGATGAAGGTGCCGATTCGCTTCGTCGGTCTCGGCGAGGGCCTCTTGGACCTTGTCCCCTTCGATGCCCGTTCGTTCGCCGAAGGACTGCTCGGTTGAGCCGCGACGTTTCCGCGCAGGACCGGCGTTTCATGCGCCGCGCCCTTGAACTCGCCGAGCGCGGTCTCGGCGAAACCAATCCAAACCCGGCCGTGGGCTGCGTTCTCGTGAAGGGCGGGAAGGTCGTGGGGGAGGGATTCCACGCGCGCGCCGGCGGGCCTCATGCCGAGGCGCTGGCCCTTGAGGCGGCTGGTGAAAAGGCGCGGGGAGCGACCGCGTACCTCACCCTGGAGCCCTGCGCGCCCAACCCGGCCAAGCGGACGCCTCCCTGTGCGCCGCGCCTGATCGCGGCGGGAGTGTCGCGGGTGGTCTGCGCCGCGCGCGACCTCAATCCACACGTGCGGGGGGCGGGCATCTTGATGCTGCGGGCCGCCGGTGTGGAGGTCGCTCAGGGCCCTCTCGACGACGAGGCACGAAGGCTGACCTCGCACTTCAACGCCGCGATGAGTCTCCGCCGGCCCTTTGTCGCCCTGAAGGCGGGAATGACCCTCGACGGCCGCATCGCCACCTCGACGGGTGAATCGAAGTGGATCACGTCCTTGAAGCAGAGGAAGGCGGCGCGGAACCTCAGGCGGTTCTTCGACGGAGTTCTGGTGGGCTATGAAACCGCGATTCAGGACAACCCGATCCTGCTGCCCGAGCCGGGGACGGCGCGTCCCTACACCCGGGTAGTGCTGGACTCTCACCTTCGTTTGCCTCACTCCTGCCGGCTCGTGAAGTCAGCGAGGCGGAATCCCCTCATCCTCGTGGGCGGAGAATCCGCCGAGGTCCGTCGTCGCGGCCTCGAGTCGCGGGGCGTGGATGTGGTCATCGTGGAGACGCCGGGCGGGCGGGTTTCCCTGGAAGCCGCCCTGGCTGCCCTGTTCGAGCGCGGCATCACGGCGCTGATGGTCGAGGGAGGATCGGAGGTGATGGGCTCGTTCGTGCGCGAAAAACTCTTCGACGAACTGGTGATCTTCAGGGCGCCTATGGTCCTGGGCGGACGGGGAAGCCGGCCGGTGGTGGGCGGAAGGAATCCCAAGACGCTGAGCGAGGCGGTCAAGGTGAGGCGCGCCCGGCTCGAAACCTCGGCCACCCTCCGCTATGGCCTCGCTGACCCCACCGACCTCGAGGTCGAGGTCTACGAGCGAAAGGCCTGAGGTCATGTTCACGGGAATCGTCGAAGAAACGGGAGAAGTGATCTCGTGTCAGGCCGAGGGTGACATCCATCGCCTCGTCGTGCGCGCGAGGAAGACGGTCGAGGATCTGGCCATCGGGGGCTCGGTGGCCGTGAACGGCTGCTGCCTTACCGCGACCGCGATCAAGGACGAGGTCGTGACCTTCGACCTCGCGCGAGAGACCCTCGCCCGTACCCGGTTCGATCGGAGACTGGGTCAGGGGTCGGCGGTCAATCTGGAGAGGCCGCTCCGCCTCTCCGCGCGGCTCGACGGCCATCTGGTCCAGGGGCACGTCGACGGTGTGGCCACGGTCGCCGCCATCCGGGAAACCGGATCTTCGAGCGAGATCACGTTCGAGCTACCTCAGGATCTGGCCCGCTACTGCGTCCTCAAGGGTTCGATCGCCCTCGACGGCGTGTCTCTCACCTGCGCCGCCGTGCTGGGCTCCCGGGTGAAAGTGGCGGTGATCCCGCACACCCTCGAAGTGACCACCCTCGGCCGTTTGAAAGTCCACGACCTCGTGAACGTCGAAGTCGACATGATCGCGAAGTACGTGGAGAAGCTCTTCCCAAAGTAGCATCGCCCCTCCGCACCAACGAATCCAAAGGAACCATCCCGTGGCCTTCGCCTCCATCAAGGACGCCATCGACGACATCCGCGCCGGCCGCATGGTGGTGGTCGTGGATGATGAGGACCGTGAAAATGAGGGCGATCTCACCATCGCCGCCGAGAAGATCACGTCCGAGACCATCAACTTCATGGCCACCCACGGGCGCGGGCTGATCTGCCTGCCCCTGACCGGGGAGCGCCTCGACCAGCTGCGCATTCCCCTGATGGTCCAGGACAACGACAACTCGGCGAAGTTCGGCACCGCCTTCTGCGTGCCCATCGAGGCGAAGAAGGGGACGACCACCGGCATCTCCGCCTCCGACCGGGCGACCACCGTGCTGGTCGCGGTGGATCCGAACACGAAGCCCGAGGATCTCGCGCGCCCCGGCCACATGTTCCCCCTGCGCGCCCGCGACGGCGGGGTCCTCGTTCGCGCGGGTCAGACCGAGGCGGCGGTGGACCTCGCGCGCCTCGCCGGGCTCAGGCCCGCGGGTGTCATCTGCGAGATCATGGCCCCGGACGGGACGATGATGCGCGTGCCTGAGCTCGAGGTCTTCTGCGCCGAGCACGCCATCAGGATGATCACGATCCGCGACCTCATCCAGTACCGGATGACCAACGAGCGCCTGGTGCGGAAGATCACGGAGGCGAATCTGCCCACGCGCGCGGGCGCTTTCCGGATTCACGCGTTCGAGAGCGTGGTGGACGGCGAGCAGCACATCGCCCTCGTGCACGGCGACGTGCGCGACGGACGGCCGGTGCTGGTGCGGGTTCATTCGCAGTGTCTCACCGGGGACATCTTCGGCTCGCGGCGCTGCGACTGCGGAGAGCAGCTCGACGCCGCCATCGAGCGCATCGTGAAGGAGGGTGCGGGGGTTCTTTTGTATCTCCGGCAGGAGGGGCGCGGCATCGGGCTCATCCACAAGATCCGCGCCTACGCCCTGCAGGACGAGGGACAGGACACCGTCGAAGCGAACGAATCCCTCGGTTTCAAAGCCGATCAGCGCGACTACGGGATCGGCGCTCAAATCCTCGCGGAATTGGGGGTCCGGAAGCTCCGGATGATGACCAACAACCCGCGGAAGTTCGTGGGCCTCGAAGGCTACGGCCTTGAGATCACCGAACGCATCTCGATCGAGATCGCCCCCACGGACATCTCAAGGCGTTACCTCGAAACGAAAAAGAAGAAGCTGGGCCACTTACTGCGCCAGGTCTAACTAACTACCAAGCCCGCGCCGCTCGGTGACGTTTGGCAGAAACTCTCCGTCACCCCGGCCTAAGCCGGGGTCTAGCGCGAAGAGTCGCGGTGGGCACGCGCAGCGTGCCCCTACGTCCGGGCACCCGCGCCGCTCCGTGACGTTTGGCAGAACCTCTCCGTCACCCCGGCCTAAGCCGGGGTCTAGCGCGAAGAGTGCGTTTGGAATCCGCGGCGACCGGAGGGGGCAGGTTCGGACCGAGGATCGCTTCGCTCCCCGCAAAAACGAAGGTCTCGCTCGCGATGACGGTTGGGAGAACGAAGCAAATTCCCGGAGGGAAAGTCGCGGTGGGCACGCGCAGCGTGCCCCTACGTCCGGGCACCCGCGCCGCGCCGTGCGTCCCTACGTCCGGGCACCCGCGCGCTCGGTGACGTTTGGCAGAACCTCTCCGTCACCCCGGCCTAAGCCGGGGTCTAGCGCGAAGAGTGCGTTTGGAATCCGCGGCGACCGGAGGCCCAAGAACCCGCCCGAAATGGGCCGTTCTGAAGGATGTTCATCAGCAGGGCGCGTTCCGTTGACGGTCGCCCGAACCCCCCGAGCCACTATCACTCGCAAGGCCCACAATCCGCGCGGCCCCCGGGCACGCGCAGCGTGCCCCTACAGACGCCGCTTCGCAACGCTAAGCAATCTTCCCCTTCGCGATCGCCGCGCTCACCGTCTGGATCGTCTTCTCCATGAATGCGCGGATTGCATCCTCGCGTTCGGGGGCTCCCGCCACCGCTTCGGCGTAGGGGACGCGCTTCACGAAGAGCACGGCGCCCTTGTCGTAGACGCGCACTTCGAGAGTGTCGCCGTGGGCCAGATCCTCGACCTGGATGTGGAACTCGCGGCCTGCATGTTCGAAGACCCGGTTGGAACCCGTGACCATGGTGAGACCTCCCTGTTTCGCTTCGCCCTTGTCTACCGGCGGGCCTCAGCGTTGCCGCTGCGCTGCAGGGACTGCCTTCGGAGCCACGTCTCGAAGAACCAGTTGCCGATCGAGTATTTGCCGCCCGCCTGCTTGAGATAGCCCATCTGGGCGAGGCCGAGCAGGTGGGGAGCGAGGGTGTCCTGGGGGGCGGAGAGGGCGGCGCCGATGTCGGCGGGGACGAGGGCGCGCTCGCGCGCCACTTCCTCGAGAATCCGCCGCTCCATCGGCTCGAGGGTCTGGTGGTCCACAGAGAAGAAGTTCGAAACCATGTCGTCGTTGGCCACCACATCGAGCGTGCCTTCGAGATCCTTGTTCTCGAACAGCCGCGACGCGATGAGCTGCACGAGGAAGGGCTGGTTGCCGGTTTTCTCCGCGATCGCGCTGACCGCTGATTCGCTGAATCCCCCGCGGGCCAGGAGGGCCGCGGTTTCATCGCTCTCGAGAGGGGTCAGATAGGCGGGCGGCAGAAAACCGTGGAGAAAGGGCGAGGTGACGAGGGCCGCGGTTTCGTCGAGGCGGGCGAGGCGCCGCGTCGCGGTGATGACCGAGCGGACTTCAGGCCCGCGCTGGAGCACGCGACGCAGGCGCCCGAGGGTCGCCACTTCGTTGCGGGCGACGGTGAGCAGCTCCTCGCCTTCATCCATCAGGATCAGGGTTTTCCAGCCCGAGCGAACGGCCCGCCGGATCACCGCCTGAAGCATGTCGGATACGCTGAGGTCCTCGATGGCGTCGATATCGATGTCGGCGGCGCGGCGGAAATGTTCGTTGTCCTCGATGCTCGCGATCAGGCCGTCCGCGAGTCCGCGCGCATCGGCGCTGCCCTGCAGGTCCCAGTACAGCGCCAGGTATGGGGTCTCCTTGCTCGCCTGAGTGCGCGCCTCGATTTCCTTGAGCAGGCTGGTCTTGCCCATGCGCCTCGCCCCGATCACCCACAGCGAATCGCGCGAGCCCTCGAGGATCTCGCGAAGCAGGTACGTGCGACCGAAGAAGTTGTCTCCACGGACCCAGCTGCCCGCGATGAATGGATTGCGCATGGTGTTTGGGGCGTTCTCTTCTCTTAGGCCGTGGGCGGCGAAGCGTCCGGGCGCGGGCGTTCGGGCGGCCTCACCGACTCGTCCGCGAGCACCAGGGCTTCGACCGCCTTGACATCGCGGACCGCGATGGTCGAGCGGCCGTCTTCGATCATGTGATTCACCGCGTGGATGCAGAATTTCTGGATGATGTAGGGCTTGAGATCGCTCGCGTGCAGGATGCGTTCGACGGCCTCGTCTTCGAACCTGAAGACGCCGTTTACGGGGGTGCGGATCAACTCCTCGGCCTCGTCGCGGGAGAGACCCGACAGTTCGAACTCGTCGAAGAAGTTGTACCAGGGCGATCCCTCGCTCTTCCAGCTCCTTCTGATCCCGACCCCGCTCATCACCGCGACGAGGTTCTCCGAGAACGTCTTCATGAAGACGCTCCGCAGCCTCTGGTTGACCCGCTCCGAGTATTCGTTCAGTTCGTCAACTTCGTCGATGAGAAGGGCCAGCTTCACCTTCTTGGAGGTGCGGGTCTTGAGGTCGGTGATGACCCGCTGCAGGTCGCGGGAGAAGTCACGGTCGTCGTAGTCGTCGTTCTCGGCCCGGAAGCGCAACTCGGCGAGGGTCTCCTCCGCGAGGGGGAGGGCATCGACGATCTCCGACATCATGGTGTGGAAGAACGTCTTCTCGGGCACACCCTGGAGGTCCACGGAGACCGGGAAGAACTTGAATTCGGTGCCCTCGTCCTCGGCGAGCGCCATCTTCAGGTGGTGCATGAACGATGTCTTCCCGATGCGCCGGTCGCCGGTGATCATGAGCGAGTTCGCGTGGATCATGTTGAGGACGCGGCTCAGGAGCTTCTTGCGGCCGAAGAACATGGCGTTCGAGAGAACGGGAGCCCCCGCGATGTAGGGGTTGAAGCGGTTCCGCAGCGCGCGCCGCCGCCGCGCCGCGTAAAAACCCGCCCCGGTTCCGAGGAGGGACACCGCGCACAGACCGACGAGCGGGTAGAAGTAGGGGTGTTCCACGAGGGTCGGCTTGCGCTCGACTTCGAAGACGGTCTCGAACTCGCGGCCCCGCCGGTCTTTCACATAGACGCTCAGGCGGTTGACGCCCGGAGCGAGGCGCACGGGCTCGTCGAAGACGTGGGTCCGTCCCTCGTCGCTGTCGGGAAGGCGTTCCGTCCGGACCACGGCATCGCCGGACCGGAAGCGGATCTCGGCGAGCCCCCGGTCGTCGGTCGCGACCCCCGACACCGTGATGGTGTCCTCATAGGTTTCAGTGAGGGCGTTCCTCGGAGCGACGAAGGTGAGGGCCGGAAGCTCACGATCCCCGAGCAGGAGATCAAGCGTGTTCCGCGCGTTGCGTTCGTCGATCTCCGCGAGCTGCTTGGTGGCCACCGGGTCGAGCGGGATGAGGCCGAGGAGGAGATTGAGCCGCTGGCTCGCCTCGGTCTGGTTGTTCTTCTCGATCAGCCCCGCGATCTCGCGCCGAATCTCCGCGATCCGCCGCTCGCTTTTTATCTGGCTGGCTCGCTGCGCGCTCAGGCCCTGGGCTCGTCGGAGGAGCACCACGGCATCGGTCATGCTCGGGTCGGTGGCGGCCTCGGTGAGGAGGGGAAGGGCCTGGTCGATGGCGCCTGCTTCGAGGAGGCGACGGCCGATCTCCAGGTCTTTCATCCGGTTCTCGCGCGTGGTGGTGGCGAGAATCCTCTCCTGGGCCTCGAGCTGTCCCTGGCGGGCGTCGGCATTGCCCGGATCGGTGCTCAGAATCGCGCCGAACTTGACCAGCGCGTCGCGGGACTGGCCGGCGCCAAGCAGTCGCCGCGCCTCGGTGAGATCACGTTGAAGCAGCTCGCGTTCGCGCTGCCTCTGCGCCTCCGCCTCCCTGGCCCGCTGCTTCTGCCGGAGACTGTCAATAAGAGCCGCCACGCGGGACTGGGACGCCGTGTCGAGGTTGGCGGCGCGGGCTCGGGCCTCCCCCGCCTTCGTGATGGCGTCGTCGATGCGCTCACGCTCGGCGAGGCCGTTCGCCTCGGTCATCATGGCTTCGAACTCCCGCTTCAGGGTCTGCACCAGCTCGCGGTTCTCGCGGTCCTCGGCCTCCTTGAGCAGTCGTTTCAGCTCCTGGTATTCCGCACTCCTCTTCTGGATAAGGCCCTGGCGTTCCTCAGCCTTGAAGCTCGCGATCGCGTCCTGCCGGCGACCCAGGCCCATGTAGGCCCGGCCGAGCTGGTAGTGCGGAAAATAGTCGAAGAACTCGAGGGAGTAGGTCCGCTCACCGAGGCTCGATGTCGACTTCATGGCGAGGGCCTGGGTCAGCCGGCGCCTCGCATCCTCGAAGCGGTCCTTCTGGAGATCCTTTTCCTTGGCGTCTAGATACAGTTCTTTCCAATCTTCGGCCGCCATGGCGCGAACCCCGGGCAGGATCAGGCCCAGAAGAATCAGGAAAGCGATGACGCGGCGCACTCCGGCCATCTTATCAACCGCCCTCTGGAGCGTTTTCTCCCTTCAGGGCGAGGGCGATCTTTCAGAGAAGAAGATCCTCTCGAGCTTCCGTCCGAGGTCGGGCGGGCCCAGGGAAGCGAACGAGGGCGCTTGCGCCACCAGCCGGTCCCACTCCAAGACCCGCTCCGCGTCGCGGCCGAGGGTCCGCAGCGCCCAGACCCGCAACAGGCGCGTCCTCACATCCTGCGCATCGGAGCGAAGGGCATCGTCTATAGCGGGCAGGGCCACTTCCGCCTTCTTCTCGAAGATGAGGGCCAGCGAGCGGTTGAACGAGATGTCCTTCTGCCGATGGTCCACGAAGAACGAGGCTCGTTCGAAAGAACCCGAGGCCTCGGCGTCCCGCAACCGGAATCGCGCCACTCCGAGGTTGTTGAGGACGGCCGAGGTTTCCCTTTCGATCCGCAGGCCTTCGAGCACGTCTCGTCCTTCCGCATAGCGCCCGGCCTCGAGCAGGGCCGCGGCGGTGAGAAATTTGAGCCGCCTCAGGAGGAGCGGAGGGGGCGCTTTCGCCCGCGGTTCCCCTGAGGCCTCTATGGCCGCGCTCCAATCCCGCGCGGCGATGAGGGCCTCGACCAGCGAGAGGCGCAGGTCGATCGATGAAGAATCCTCGGTGAGCGCCTGGCGAAGGCCGGCGGCCCTCTCGGCCGCGGTCTTCCGCATAAGGGCCCCGCCAGATCGCGCCAGAGCGCGGGCGGAAGGGGAGTCGAACAAGGAGCCGGTTGAGGCTCCCGCCGAGCCGAGCTGCCGCGCGAGGTCATCGACCAGGGCGGGCAGGTCGGAGAGAGGCTTCGAGGCCCGGATCAGGGCGCCGGCGCCTGGCGACTCCGTATCGAAGGCCTGGGCTTCGATCGTGGTTGCGGAGTTCTGGTCGAGGCAGCGGATCATCACCAGGCGAGTCGCCGACATGGAGCGCGCCAGAGCCAGGCCGGAGGCTCGGGTCAACACCGCCTGCGAGAGTCCGAGGCGGTCGCGCGCGGCGCGGGTGTCCTCGGCCGATGCCGCGTCTTCGCCGCGAAGGGCCAGGGCGCGCGGCAGTCGTTCCGCCACGTAGGCGCAGGACCAGGAGTCGGCCGGCGCGGAGACGTTCGCCGCCTGAATGACGGCAAGTCCGGCGCCGAGGACGAGGCCCATCACCGGAGCCGGCTCCTCAGCACATGGGAGTGGTAGGGGATGCGTGAAATGAAGCCGACCGATTCATACAAGGCGAGGGCCGCCTGGTTCGAAGCGGTGACCGACAGCGTGGCGAGGTTCGCTCCCTGGCGCTCGAAAGCACTTCGGAGCGACTCGGTCAGGCACTGCCGGGCCAGGCCGGTTCTTCGGCTTAGCGGCGCGGTCGCGACCTCGCTCACGTGGGCGACCTCGTGCATGGGCCACGTGAGCAGGCAGGCGGCGAGGGCCCGGCCCTCGCTCTCGATCCTTCGCGACCCCATGGAATCGAAGGGGCCACAGACCTCGTCGAGCATGATCTGCCGCAGGATGCGGGCGCAGGAGTCGAGGGTATCGAAGCTCGATGAGGCATCGTTTTCGCGCGCGGTTTCGTGCGCGTCGAAGATGAGGCGGGCCAGCGATCGGAGGTCCGTCCGGTGGACGGGTTTGCTGCGCGGGTTTCTGGGAATTGGCACGGCCGCGGCGAGCCAGGCCGCCCGGTCCAGGGTCATGTAGACGCGCGCCGCCGACTCGAATCCGCGGGCCGCGAAAGGCTCGTGGAGGGACGGATTGGAGGAGAAGAGAGTCTGACAGTCCACCACACCGGGGGGATCCGCCAGCAATCGGTCAAGGACGCGGGCCACGAGCAGATCTTCGAGGCCGCGGGCCCGGGACCGCGCGGCCGCGAAGAACGAGCCCACGACGCCGTGGCCGTCGTGGGTGGAATAGGTGGCGTACGCGCAGGGGCCGCGCTCGTCGAGCGTCACGAAGCCGTTGACCGTGTTCTCCCTCAAGGCCGTCTCGAGGCGCGCGCGCGACGGGGCGAAACTCCACTTGAGATTCGCGGCCCACATTTCCGCCTCTTCATCGAGAAGGGGCCCAAGAAGGATCGCGGGCACCGAGTCGATGGGCTGAACCGCACAGGACTTCATCAATCGCTCGATCTTATGGGGAAAGCGGTCGGGGCGGCGCTCCGAGGCGCCCACCCCGCCTTGCCCGCGCGCTCCGCGGGCCTATACTCCCAAGTCCCGTGAACCCCGGTTCCGAATCGAAGCGGCGCGCCCTCGAAAAGGGACTCGTCTGCGAGGACACGCGCGAGCTTTCGCCGGAGTTCGCGCGGGCCGTGGAAGGCCTCACCTCCGGCATCAAGGATCCAGTCGAAAGGCTCCGTTTCCTTCGCGGATCGACCAAAAGCGTGCGCCAGCTCGAGGAACAGATTCCGAAGGTGCCGAAAGTGGCCCGGCCCCTCGTGTACAAGTACCTCGGGTGGCGGGGCTTGTCCTTGCTCAAGGGAGAGAGTGCAGCGCCTGTGCGCAAGGCCGCGCGCAGCAAGATCGCCGCACTTCAGATCGCGGTCTCGATTCTCGGAGGAACGCTCGTGCTGGGCGCATCGTACGGGACCATGCGTCTTGCCGCGAGCCTCGGCCGCCAGACCCCCACGGTCGAAGCGCGGAGCCTGCCGAGACCCGTTCCGGTTCTTCCCGGCACGACGCCTTTCGTGGAGCCCGAGATACAGACCCAGCGCCCGGATTCGATCTGGCTGGTGGAGAAGGGCCGGGATCACGAGCTCTACAGCAACGGCCTGCGCATCGATACCACGCAGCGGGTGAAGGGGACGAAGCGGAGCTTCACGCTGATCGACGAAGCGAGCGGAACCGTACTGCCCCCCGAAAACGAGCCCAGGGGCATCGTCTTCCACACCACCGAAAGCGACATCCAGTCCCTGGAGCCCGAGAACAACGCCTCTCTTCTTCGCAGTTCCAAGAACCTCGTGAACTACATCAGGCGCCACGAGTTCTATCACTACCTCATCGACCGGTTCGGCCGCGTGTACCAGATCCTCAACGACGATTCGCGCGCGAACCATGCCGGTCACTCGGTGTGGGCGAGCGACGGCAAGGTCTTCATGAATCTCAATCACGCCTTCTTCGGCGTGTCGTTCGAGTCGCGCTTCGCACCCTCGGGTCCGCTGCCGATCACCGAAGCCCAGCTTCAGGCGGGGCGTCTGCTGACCGAACACCTCATCCGTCGTTACCACCTCGACCCCAAACTGTGCGTCGCGCACGGGATCGTAAGCGTCAACCCGAAGACGCGCAAGATCGGGCACCACGTCGACTGGGCCAGGAACTTCCCGTTCCGCACCTTTGGCCTTCCAGACGCCTATGAGGTCGAGCCCGCGAGTGTCAGGCTGTTTGGCTTCGGCTATGATGACGACTTAACGAAGGCGATCGGCGCGCCGTGGCCGGGTGTCCTTAAAGCGGAAGCGAAACTGGAGAAGGAAGCTCTTTCCGCCGGGCAGTCGGCGGAGGAGCGTCGCCTCTCCCTGACGCGACGTTTCGATCTCTGGTTCGAAGAACAAAGCCAAGCCCAAAGCCAAGCCCTCAAAAGCGAAGCAAGAAAGAGCGCCCTTAGCTCTTTAACCACCGCACCTGCCCCGGCAGGACCTGGAGTCAATTGAATCTCATGGACGAGCGAAAAGATCACATGTGGAAGGTGCAGGAAGGCTCGGAGGCCGCCGGGGCCGAGGATGCCTCCCGCGGCATGCCTCTGGGCGTCGATGTGGGCACGAGCAAGATCGTGGCCGCGCGGCGCCGAACCAAGGGCACCGAAACCTCGCTGCAACTGAACGCCTTCATCCCGGTGCCTTTCTCGCGGTTCACCGAGACCATCCTCGGCCAGAACGAGATCCCCTACTTCCGGGACGGCGATGAGCTCGTGATCTACGGCGGCGCGACCGAGCGTTTCGCGAATATGTTCAACGTCGAGACTCGCAGGCCCATGGCCGATGGCCTCCTCAACCCCAAGGAACGAATGGGTACGGTCGTTCTCGAGTCGATCATGCGCAGCCTGATCCCGAAAGCGAAGACCCAGGGCGAAGTGCTCTCGTTCTCGGTGCCCGCGGCGTCCGAAGGCCGCGAGGCGGAGCTCGTCTATCACGAGGCCAGCCTGCGCCGCTTCTTCGAGACCCTTGGCTACCGGGCGGTGGCCATCAACGAGGGCCTCGCGGTCATCTTCTCGGAACTCGAGGACCAGAACTTCACCGGGATCGGCATCTCCTGCGGCGGCGGCATGTGCAACGTGGCGCTGGCCTACCTCTCGATCCCCACGCTCCTGTTCGGCATTTCCAAGGGCGGCGACTACATCGACAACTCGGTCGGCTCGGTCGTGAATGAGCCCTCGACCCGGATCAAGACGATCAAGGAAGAGAAGCTCGATCTCACCAAGCCGCCCGTGGACAAACTCGAGAAAGCGCTGCACATCTACTACGAGGACCTCGTCGAGTCGCTCGTCGACTCGATCCGCAAGGCGGTGGCGAAGGCCGACAAGCTGCCGCGCGCCCACCGACCCCTGCCCATCGTGATCGCGGGCGGCGCCGCGAAGCCGAAGGGCTTCAAGGAACTCTTCGAGAAGTCGATGAAGTCGCGGCCGTTCCCGGTGGACATCTCGGAGATCCGCGTCGCCTCCGACCCGGTCACCGCCACCGCGCGCGGCGCCCTCATCGCTGCGCTGTACGAGAAGTAACCTCTCTTGACCCAGAGGCTCAAGACCCGCTTCGGCGGGTCTTTTTTTTCTCTCCTGCTTCTCGCCTGGCCGGGCGCCGCGGCCGCGGAGCAGGCCCAGCCCAGGGAGTCCGCCATGAAGGCGAAGAAGAACACCCCCCAACCCTCGCCCGAACGAACCGCCCTCGCCCGATTCTCCGCTTTCTTCAAGGAACGCGCAACGGCTCACGGAATCGTGGGTGCGGGCCTCAGGGTGACCGGCCTCGAGGGAACGCTCGGCCACACCTCCTTCGGACTCAAGGATCGCGCTACGGGAGCAGCGACGGATGAGGCCACCATCTACCACTGGGCCTCGATCACGAAGACCATGACCGGCATCGCGATCATGCAGTTGAGGGATCGCGGCCTTCTATCCCTCGACGATTCGATCCTGAAGTACGTGCCCGAGCTCAGGGCCGTCCACAATCCTTTCGGCCCCACGAGTGCCATCACGTTGCGACAGCTTCTCTCGCACACCGCGGGCTTCCGCGCAGGCACCTGGCCCTTCGGAGGGGACAAACCCTGGCATCCCCACGAGCCCGCTGAGTGGTCACAGCTCGTGGCCATGATGCCGTACACCGAGGTCGAGTTCGCCCCCGGTTCGAAGTACAGCTATTCCAATCCCGGGATCGTCTATCTCGGCCGGGTGATCGAGACGATCTCCGGCGAGCCGTGGGAGATCCATGTCCAGAAGAACATCCTCACGCCCCTCGGAATGACGCGCGCCTTCTTCGACCGTGCTCCCCATCACCTTCTGAAAGACCGGGCGCACAGCTACTGGGTTTCGAAAGGCAAGCTGGAGGAAGCGCCATTCGATTTCGACACCGGCATCACGGTGTCGAATGGCGGACTGAACGCGCCGCTCGGCGACATGGAGAGCTACCTGCGCTTCCTGCTCGGGGAGGCTCGGAGCGCTTTGGCCGCCTCGGTCCTGGCGCGAGCGTCGCTCGAGGAGATGTGGAAGCCGGTGGCGCTGGTCGAGACCGTGGGCGCCGACCGGGTCGACATGGGCCTGTGCTTCTTCATCGAGAAGCGCTCCGGCCGGAAGCTGATCGGCCACAGCGGGAGTCAGAACGGATTCATCTCTCATCTCTACCTGGACCCCCAGGCCCGGGCCGGATACGTGGTCTCGTTCAACACCGACGCGAGCGAGGATGTGGCGGTTCCGAACACGCGCAAGCTCGATGCCGAAGTGCGGGAGTTCTTCCTCACCCACGTGGCGCCCTTCCTTCAATCGGCTCGGGGGAGCCGTTGATGGCGGGACCGCGTCCGCGCCTCGCCCTCACCGTGGGCGACCCGGCGGGCATCGGCCCGGAGATCGTGCTCAAGGCTCTGGCTCACGCCGAGGCCCCCAAAGCCGAATGGGTGGTCTACGGATCGAAGGAGGTCCTGAGAGTCACGGCGTCGCGGATGGGTCTTCCCTCCGCCGAAGCCTCGGGCGCTTCGATCGTGGATGTGGGCGGCGGGGAGGTGGATCTTGGGGTTGTGGCCGCCGAGGCGGGGCGGCAGGCCGCGGTGGCGGTGATCCGGGCGGCCGGGGACGCCATGCGTGGAGAGTTGGCCGGCCTGGTCACCGCCCCCCTCAACAAGGAGGCGATGCATATCGCCGGCTACAACTATCCCGGCCACACCGAACTTCTGGCCCACGTGGCCCACACTCCCAATGTGGCCATGATGTTCGTGGGCGGGCAGATCCGCGTGGCGCTCCTGACCATCCACGCTCCGCTCAAGGATGTGCCCAGGCTCGTGACCGCCCCGGAGATCGTGCGGGTGGCAACCCTCGTGCACCGCGCTCTTCCGAAGTTCGGGGCTGGCCCCAGGCGCAGGATCGCGATCGCCGGCCTCAACCCGCACGCCGGCGAACACGGGCATATCGGAACCGAAGAGCAGGAAGTCTTTCCCGGAGCGCTCGCCGACCTTCGGGCCGCGGGCGTCGATATCGAGGGTCCCTTCCCGGGCGACACGCTCTTCGTGCGCGCGTCGCGCGGCGACTTCGATGCGGTCATCGCCTGCTATCACGACCAGGGTCTGATTCCGGTCAAGCTCCTCGCGTTCGGCGAGGCGGTGAACGTGACGATCGGACTGCCGTTCGTCCGAACCTCCGTTGACCACGGCACCGGGTTCGACATCGCGGGCAAGGGCAGGGCCGAGGAAGGCAGCCTTCTCGCCGCGATGCGCCTCGCCGTCAAGCTTTGCTGAGCGGCCAGGGCGGTTCTTCGCGCCCTCTGGTTCCTGGGCGAACACCGCGGCGTCGCCGCCGCCGTCCGAGCCTCAGGCGGGTTCGGCCTCCATCCGGTATCCGGTGCCGCGTACGGTGAGCAGGATCGTCGGATTCGAAGGGTCGGCCTCGAGATACTTGCGCAGGCGCACCACGAAATTGTCCACCGCGCGGGTTTCGGTGTCGGGGTGCAGGTTCCACACCTTCTCGAGGATCTCCGCCTTGGTGACCACCGACCCGCGCTTCTCGTAGAGAAGGCGCAGCAGTCCCGCCTCGAGGAGCGTCAATCGGATCAGTGAATCGCCCCGCTTCACCTCGAAGTTGGCGAAGTCGACGCGGTTCGGGCCGATGCTCACGATCGCGCCCCCGCCGGGGATCGACGGGCCCTTCGTCCATTCGCGCCTCCGGAGCAGGCTCTTGACCCGCGCGAGCAGGACGGTGAGATCGAACGGTTTGGGAAGATAGTCGTCGGCCCCCGCCTCGAGCCCCTCCACCACGTCCTCGGGCAGCCCCTTGGCGGTGAGCATCAGGATCGGAGTGCGATTCCCGGCCAGTCGGGCCGCGCGCACCACCGAGAATCCGTCCAGGTTCGGCAGCATGACGTCGAGCAGCACGAGATCGTGGCCCTGCTTCGATTGCGCTCCCTGTGCGCTCAGCAGATCGCTTGCCTCCTGGCCGTCCGCGATGCAGTCGACCGAATATCCCTCGATCTCGAGATTGAAGGCGATGCCGCGGGCCAGGCTCGCTTCGTCCTCAACCACCAGGATCCGCGCCGCGCCGTGATTCTCAGGCATGGGCCACCTCCTCGTGAGGTTCGGCCACACCCTCCTTCACCACTCCGGGAAGGTGGAGGATCAGCGTGGTCCCCCGACCCTCGCCGTCGCTCTCGGCGCGCACCGTTCCGCCGTGCGCCTTGACCACGGACTTGACGATGAAGAGGCCGAGGCCGGTTCCGGTGCGGGAGCGACGAACCTCGGACCCGATCCGATAGAAGCGGTTGAAGATGAATCGGAGGTGGGCGCGGCTCATGCCGACACCCCGGTCCTCCACCGAGACATGGGCGAAGCCATTCGCCTCCTCACGCAACCGGACTTTCACCTCGACCTGTTCGGTCGAGTACTTCACCGCGTTGTCGAGGACATTGAGCACCGCGGTCTCGAGCGCGGTGGAGTCGCCCTTGAACATGAGGCTCGACGGACCCGTGTAGGCGACCGCGGATTCCGCGAGCTGGTTTCTCGTGCGGGTCAGGGCGCAGGCGTGTTGGACGAGTCTCGCGAGGTCGATGGTGGGGGGGTTCACCACCGCCCGGTCGGCGTACAGGCCGGCATTGAGGACGTTGTTGATCGTGCCGTTCAGGCGATCGAGGTCGGCCCGCATGGTCTTGTAGAACTCGTCTCTCTGATCGAGCGAAAGGGTATCGGCCCGCAGCATGAGGGTGTCGAGGTACAGACGCAGGGAGGACACGGGGGTCTTCAGTTCATGAGTCACCGCACTCACGAAGTTCGACTGGCGTTCGTTCAGCCGCACCTCGCGGAGCAGCAGGGTGAACATGAGGCCGAGGCCCGAGATCAGGAGAAGGAAGAGAACCAGGCCGAAGAAGTAGACGAGATACCGCGCGGTCGGAGAGGTCTGGAGCGCCGCCGGTTCGCTGCCGATGAGCTGCCAGCCGACCGTGAGCAGCACGGCTACGAGGAGCAGGGTGACGCCGATGGTGATGTGGAACCATGTGCGTCGCCTGGGGGCGGACAGCTGGGCTTCGGCCATCCCGACTCCTAAAACAACTTGAAGATGTCCGGGATGACCCTCAGGATCCGGCCCCGGGTCAGATACCGCTTCGAGAAAGACAGCCGGGTGAGGGCGAACAACCGGGCCACGATGAAGGGATGGTGGAAGGAACGCAGCGCGCCCGCCATCATCGCCTTGAATTCCGGGCCATACGGATACCACCAGACCTCGCCGCCCCGCGACATGTCGCGGGCCACGTACTTCGGCTGGGTCATCTCCCGCAGGCCCATGGCGCCATGGGTGCGTCCGATGCCCGAGGCCTTGACTCCACCCCAGGGCGAGGTTGGTTCGCTGAACGTGTACACGTGATCGTTGATCGTCACCACGCCCGCCTGGAGCTCGCGTTCGAGGCGCGCCGCGGTGACCTCGCTGGTCGTCCAGCCGCTCGCGGTGAGTCCGTAGGCCGAGTCGTTGGCGAGAAGGATCGCCTCGTCGAGGGACTTCACGCGCATGATCGGCAGCACCGGGCCGAAGGTTTCATCGCGCATGATCGTCATCGTGTGGTCGACGTTTGTGAGAACGGTGGGCGGGTAGAAGTGGCCCGGCCCTTCGGGCCCGATGCCCCCGGTCTCGATGCGGGCGCCTTTCGCGCGCGCGTCCTCGACATGCGCGATCACGATGGCGCGCTGACGTTCCATCGTGAGCGGTCCCATGTCGGTGGCGGGGTCCATGGGGTCTCCGACCTTGATCGCCCTGCTCTTCTCGATCACCTTCGCGATGAAGGCGTCGGCGATCGCCTCCTCCACGTAGACCCGCTCGACCGACGCGCAGGTCTGCCCCGCGTTCAGGAACGCCGCCCACACGATTCCCGATGAGGCGCGCTCGAGGTCCGCATCCGCGCACACGATCGCCGGATCCTTGCCGCCGAGTTCCAGGGTCACCGGCGTGCCCTGGGCCGCGGCGCTCGCCATGATCCTCCTCCCCGTAGGCACGCTGCCGGTGAAGAGGACCTTGCGGAAGCGCGGGTCGCTCACGAGGCTCGCGGCCACGGTGTCGGAGCAGGCCACGGTGTTGAGGACTCCGGGTGGAAGCGCGGCGCGGGTGAACAAATCGCCGATGGCGAGGCCGATGAGAGTGGTGGCGGGCGCCGGCTTCAGGACGACGGTGTTCCCGGCCATAAGCGCCGCGGCGATTCCGGTGATGGGGATCGAGAAGGGATAGTTCCACGGCGTGATCACGAGGACCGGGCCGACGGGCGCGAACTCGATGCGCGCGCGTTTGTGGCCGATAAGAAATACCGCGGGTTCCGTTTCCTCGGCACAGAGCGCCGCTTCGCCGTGATCGGCGATGTGTTTGAGGTGGTCGAGGGCTGGAAGTATCTCCGCGAGGTGCGCCTCGGCCACCGGTTTCCCCTGTTCGCGCGCGATGAGCGTGGCGAGGCTCTCCGCTTCGGCGAGAACGAGCGCGCGAACGCGGTTCAGGAAGTCTCGGCGCGCGGTGAACGAGGTGGTGGACCACGACGGGAACGCCGCCACGGACGCCGCTACGGCTTCGCCGGCCTGCGAAGCGTCGAGCAGGGAGAACGAGCCGATGGAGGCCCCGGTCGCGGGGGAAGCCGCGTTCTGGACGCCATCGATTCCGGGCACACGCCCGCCGCCCAGGATCGAGTGCGTGACTGGGTTCGGAATCACCGGGTCGGCCTTTCGGGCGGAACTTGCTTCCATGCGTCTATTTTCACCCCTTTCCGGCAAAAGCGCCGAAACGCGACGCTCGGTCATCGAACGCTACAATCCGTCCGTGAGCAAGACCGACGGTATGAACGAAGGCGAGGCGGCCAGGTCCGAACTCTTAGGCGCCAACTCCTCGTTCTACGAATCGCTCGAGACCTTCGATCTCGAGCGCATGAAGGGTCTCTGGTACCGGGGCGAGGGCGTCCGCTGCGTGCACCCCGGCTGGGAAGCAATCAACGGCTACGAGGCGGTCATCGCGTCGTGGGATCAGGTGTTTCGGAACACCGGCTGGATGCGGGTGACGCCGACGGATGTTGCGACCTGGCGGCTCGGCGCAGTGGGCCTCGTCTACTGCGCCGAGAACATCACGGCCAAGCATGACGACGAAGTGGGTGTTGCCGTGACCATGGCCACGAACGTCTTCCGTCAGACCGATCTCGGCTGGCGCATGATCCTTCACCACGCCTCTCCCGCGCCGGTCGAGGTCACCCAGCCCTTCAACGGAACCCTTCAGTAACCGGCGCGAACCGGCGTCATCAAACCCCCATGCTTTTCTCCTCCACGAAAACGAGAATGCCCTCAAAGGAAACGGCGCTGCCGGGCCGTGATGAGGAGATGCCCGTTCCCACGGCGCACCACGTCCTCGGCGCGCCCCTTCGCGGACCGTTTTCGCCGGGGCTGGAGCAGGCGATTTTCGGTCTTGGCTGCTTCTGGGGAGCCGAGAAGCAGTTCTGGAAGATCAAGGGCGTTTTCACCACCGCGGTGGGATACGCCGCCGGCCTGACGAAGAACCCAACCTACCGCGAAGTCTGTTCCGGACGCACCGGACACAACGAAGTCGTGCTCGTGGTCTTCGACCCGAAGGTGGTGAGCTTCGCGACCCTCGTGAAGGTCTTCTTCGAGTCCCACGACCCGACTCAGGGTATGCGACAGGGGAATGACCAGGGGACCCAGTACCGGTCGGGCATCTACGCCTTTTCGGCCGATCAGCGCGCGCTTGCGGAGGCCGCGAAGACGGCTTACTCCGCGGCCCTCGCCGCGGCGGGGAAGGGCGAAGTCACCACGGAGATCCTCGACGCGCCGCCCTTCTACTACGCCGAGGATTATCACCAGCAGTATCTATCGAAAAATCCGGACGGCTATTGTGGCCTTGGCGGCACCGGCGTTGCCTGCCCGATGCCGGCTCGTTAGAGGAAACGCCTCGCCCGCGACCAAATCCATGGCCGCGGGGACGCGTAGGGGCCGGGCATGCCCGGCCTGATTGCCCGGATTGTGGCACGTCCCGCACCCTCATCGGGCGAGGCGTGCCTCGCCCCTGCAGGGTCTAGAAACTCGCCGGCTGGCAGGTGTAGGCGCCGCCCACCCAGGGCGTGCGATCAGCGATCAGAACGTCGATGTGCTGGGCGAAGTTCTGGTCAGCCTTGACCCGAAGCTCGTCGTGACCGAGAGGCTCCGTGCACAGACCGTACAGCTGGGTCAAGCGGCGGCCAAGAGCCGCCATGTACTCGAAGTTGTCCCGAACGTCACCGTTCGAAAAGAAGAGCCCAGGCTGGGTCCTCCTTAGGTCAGCCTGCGTAGCCTCAATCTCAACCCTCCAACGGACCGATCCGCCTTCGCGGCAGCATTGCGCGTCGCAATTGGGCAGTCTCGCCAGGTTGCAGGTCAGGTTGCCTGTGTTCGGGGTCGGGGTCGGGACCGGGGTGGCCGCGGGTGTGGCGGTTGGCGTCGGCGTGGCGACGGGGGTTGGCGTGGCCGAGGGTCCGCCGGTGGTGACGTCACCGATGCCGTCGCCGCAACTCGCCATCAATGCTGCGAGGGCGATAGCCGCCCCAAGAGTTGTCTTTTTCACAATCGCCAAGCCTCTATTTGTTATGGGAAGTGTCTACAGGATTGTCGCGGGCAGGAGGCCAGCACTCGAACTTCTGAACTATATCGCGTCTATGGGTGGCGTGGAAAGCCCCCAGCGGCCCGATATCTTGGGCTTACCTTAGATGGCCGACCTTCGACTGGATGAAAGCTCTCAATCGTTTGAATTCGGCGACGTCGGCCCGGCCGAGGGCTAGTATGGCCTCGTCCGCCTTGCCGGCGAGAGTCTCGTGACCGGCCTCGCGGAGGTCGCGGGCGGCGAGGTTCATCTTCTCGGCGATGCGCTCGAGCGAGCCCACCTCGGTGGCGTTCAAGGTGGCGAGAATCCGGTCCAGGGCGATGGTCATCAGGGTGGGGAATCTATCAGTCCCCTTTAAGCATCGTGATAGTGTCCGCAAGGCGAAAGGGGCGCTCGCGCAACCGGCCCCCCAAGGACCAGAGAACCAAAGGAAAAAGCGAGGACATCTTGTCGAACGAGTTCGATCTAACCGTAATTGGCAGCGGCCCGGGCGGGTACGTCGGGGCGATTCGCGCCGCCCAGCTTGGCCTCAAGGTCGCGGTGGTGGAACGCGACCCGAAAGGGGCCGGCGGAACCTGCCTCCAGCGCGGCTGCATCCCGACCAAGGCCCTCCTTCACACCGCCGACCTCTACGAGGATCTGAAGAACGGCAAGGACTTCGGCATCCTGGCGGAGAACGTGGGCATCGACTTCACCGCCCTCATGTCCCGCAAGACCCGGATCGTCGCCCGCCTGTCGAAGGGTATCGAAGGGTATCTCTTCAAAAAGAACAAGATCACGTTCGTGAAGGGACAGGGTCGTATCGAAAATCCGCACAGCGTCCTCGTCACCTCGGAGGCGGGAGCCTCGAGGATCCCCACGAAGAACATCATGCTCGCGACCGGTTCCAAGCCCCGCGGCCTTCCAAACATCGCGATTGACGGGCAGCGGATCATCACCTCCGACGAGATCCTCGAGCTCAAGGAAATGCCCAAGAGCCTGATCGTCATCGGCGCGGGTGCGGTGGGTGTCGAGTTCGCTTCGATCTTCGGCCGTTTCGGCACCGCGGTCACCGTCATCGAAATGATGCCGCGCATCCTGCCCATCGAAGACGAGGAGATCTCCAGGGAAGCCGAGAAACATCTCGCGAAGCACATGACGTTCCTCACCGGCGCGCGCACCGAGTCGGCGACGGTCATCCAGGGGGGCGTCCAGGTCGAGGTGACTCTCGCCTCGGGCGAGAAAAAGACGCTCATCGCCGAACTGCTTCTGGTCGCCACGGGGCGGGGACCGGTCTCGGATGGTCTCGGCCTCGAGGCCACGCGCGTTCGGATGGAGCGTGGTTTTGTTCGCGTCAACAACCGGTACGAGACGGACGAGCCTGGGATTCACGCCATCGGCGACCTCATCACGGTCGATGGGAAGCCGCACCCGCAGCTCGCGCACGTCGCTTCGGCCGAAGGCATCCGGGTGGCGGAGAAGCTCGCAGGTAAGCACTTCGATCCGATCGACTACGACCGCGTGCCCGGGGCGACCTACTGCAACCCCGAAGTGGCAAGCGTCGGGCTCACCGAAGCCGAGGCCCGCAAGCGCGGTTACGACGTGGTGATCGGCAAGTTCAACTTCGGCAACCTCGCCAAGCCCCGCATCCTCGGCCACGACCACGGCTTCATCAAGATCGTGTCGGAGAAGAAGTATGACCAGGTCCTGGGCGTCCATATGGTGGGCCCGCACGCGACGGACCTGATCTCGGAGGCCTGCGTCGCTCTGCAGCTTGAAACCACGACCGAGGAGATTGCCAAGACCATTCATCCGCATCCGACGCTTGGCGAGGCGATGATGCAGGCGGCGGAGTCGGTGTACGGGATGGCCATCGACGCCTAGGGCGGTGCGGTTGTCGCGGTTGTCGCGGTTGTCGCGGTCGGAAACGGGGGTTCGCGCTAGGCCCCGGCCTTCGCCGGGGTGACGAGAGGTTCAATTGGCTTGGTAGTGGTGGTCCGGCGGTGCGCCGGGGTGACGAGGGGTTCAATTGGCTTGGTAGTGGTGGTCCGGCGGTGCGCCGGGGTGACGAGGGGTTCAATTGGCTTGGTAGTGGTGGTCCGGCGGTGCGCCGGGGACACGAGGGGTTCAATTGGCTTGGTAGTGGTGGTCCGGCGGTGCGCCAGGGGGGAACCCGCTAAACTGCCGTCCCCATGTCTGACACGGCCCTGATCCTCGGGGCGATATTCTTCCTGCTGCTCGGGAACGGTTTCTTCTCCGGCGCTGAGATCGCCCTCATCTCCGCGCGGAAGGCGGCGCTGCGGAAGCGGGCCGACGAAGGGAGCCGCGGGGCCCGGCTCGCCGAGCTCCTTCGTGAAGAGCCCGAGCGGTTCATGGCCACGGTTCAGATCGGGGTCACGGTCTGCGGGACCCTCGCCGGAGTCTGTGGCGGCTGGCTGGCCAGCCGGCATATCGAGCCGTGGCTGGACCTGGCCGGGCTGCCCGATTGGGCGCCCGCCGCGGTTACCGCGAGTGTGATCGTGTCGGTGGTCATCGTCTACGTCGAGATGGTCCTTGGGGAGCTCGTTCCGAAGGCCCTGGCCCTTCGTTTCGCGGTTCCCGTGGCTTCCGCCGTCGCCATCCCGATTTCGTTGATGGCGAAGCTGAGCCGCGCCCCGCTCCGCTTGATGACCGAGTCGACCCGTCTCGTCCTGCGACTGTTCGGTCTCAAGGGGCCGATGCGCGAGGGCCTGGTTTCCGCCGAGGAGATAGAGCATCTGGTCGCCGAGGGGCGGGTGCAAGGCGTCTTGTCGCAGAGCGACGCGAGTCTGCTCGAGGGCGTCTTCAAGTTCCGCGACATGCCGGTGCGCAGCGTGATGATTCCCCGCACCAAGGCGTTCGCCCTCGATGTCGCCACCGAGCAGACCGTGGCCGTGAAACGCATCGTGGAGGCCGGCTTCTCTCGCGTTCCCGTCTACGAGGGTACATTCGACAACCCGATCGGCGTTTTGTACGTGAAGGACGTTCTCGCCGCCCTCGAGCGGGGCGTGCCCGTGGACATCCGCGCGAGGCTCCATCCCGTGCATGTGGTGCCCGACAGCAAGAACGTGGCCGATCTGCTCCGCGAACTCCAGAAGAAGCGTTCGCACATGGCCCTCGTAATCAACGAGCATGGGAGTGTCGTGGGGCTCGTGACCCTGGAGGACCTGGTCGAGGAGATCGTCGGGGAAATCCGGGACGAATACGACGAGGGCGAGGACAAAGCGGTCGAGAGGCTGAAGGGCGGGGCGCTCGTCGTCGAGGGGACGGTTTCGAACAGCCTCCTGCGGGACTCGCACGACATCCCGATCCCCATGGACATCGATGCCGAGACCGTGGGCGGTTTCATTCTCGAGAAGCTCGGCGTCGTCCCGAAAGGTGGGGAGACCGTCGAGTTCGAGGGGCACCGCCTGACCGTGGTCGACGTCGAAAGGAACCGTGTTTCCAAGGTGAAGATCGAAAAAACCTGAGTCCCGCGGTATGCTTCCCGGCTTGACCGCTCTGGCGTTCGTGGCCCAGGGCCAGGCTGCACGATCGAACAACCGCAGCGCCTCCCATTCCCGAAACTTTGAGGATCCCCTCTTGAACTCAGCACTTCTCCGCGGGCTGTCGCTCGCCGCCTGCGCACTCACCCTCGCCGCCTGCAACAAGCCGGCCACCGCCCCCGCGGCCACCGCATCGCCCTCTCCCCAGGGCGCCGCCGCGATGACCGACGACCAGAAGACCCTCTACTCCATGGGCTTCATCGCAGGCGGGAACTTCGCGCAGTTCAAGCTCAGCCCCGCGGAGTTCTCGGTGTTCTCGAAGGGCCTCGAGGCTTCGAGCCTCGGCCAGAAGCCCGACGTCGACCTCGCGGCTTTTCAGCCGCGTATCGAGCCGTTCCTTCAGGCCAAGGCCGCACAGGCGCGCGTCGCCAACGTGGGAGTGGCGCAGGCGCGGAAGACCGCCGATGCCGCGTTCGTGACCAAGGCCGCGGCCGAGCCGGGTGCGGTGAAGCTCGAATCCGGCGCGATCGTTCAGACCCTCACCGCCGGGACCGGCGCCGCCCCCAAGGCCACCAGCACGGTGAAGGTCCACTACGAAGGCAAGCTCACCGACGGGACGATCTTCGACAGTTCCCTCAAGCGCGGCGAGCCGGTGGAGTTTCCGCTGAACGGCGTCATTCCCTGCTGGACCCAGGGGGTCGCGAAGATGAAGGTGGGCGAGAAGGCCCGCCTCACCTGCCCCTCCGACAGCGCCTATGGAGATCAGGGCCAGGGCCCGATTCCTCCGGGCGCCACCCTCATCTTCGACGTGGAACTCCTGAGCATCAAGTAGCTCGCCTTAAGGTCCGTTCTCGATAGAGGTCAAGACCCGTGAAGATCCACGAATACCAGGGCAAGGCGGTCCTCAGGAAGTTCGGAGTGAAGGTGCCGGAGGGCGAACCGGCGTTCACCCCTGAAGAGGCGCTGGCCATCGGAAACCGGCTGGGCTATCCGTGTGTGGTCAAGTCCCAGATCCACGCGGGCGGCCGCGGGAAGGGCGGAGGCGTGAAACTCGCGAAGACCCGCGAGGACGTCGAGGCCCTCACCCGCCAGATGCTCGGCATGACGCTGGTCACTCACCAGACCGGCCCCGAAGGCCGCGTGGTCAAACGGGTGCTCATCGAGCAGGGCATGAAGCTTGAAGGGTCGCGCGAGATGTACCTCGCGATCGTGATGGACCGTGATTCGCAGCGGCCGGTGGTGATGGCCTCTTCGGAAGGCGGCGTCGACATCGAAGAGACGGCGGCCAATAATCCCAAAGCCATCCTCAAGCAGTACGTCGATCCCGCGGTCGGCTTCCAGGCCTTCCAGGCGCGTCAGATCGCGTTTGGCCTCGGTCTGCCGAATGCCGTGGTGGGCCAGGCGGTGCAATTCATCCGCGCGCTGTACGAGGCCTTCGAGAAGACCGACTCGTCGTTGCTCGAGATCAACCCGTGGCTTTTGACCGCCGACGGCGTTCTCTACGCGCTCGACGCGAAGATCAACTTCGACGACAACGCGCTCGACCGCCATCCCGACCTGCGCGCCTATCGCGACCTCGACGAGGAAGAGCCGCTCGAAGTCGAAGCCTCGAAGCATTCCCTCAATTACATCAAGCTCCCCGGCGGGAACGTGGGCTGCATGGTGAACGGGGCCGGTCTCGCCATGGCGACCATGGACATCATCAAGCTCGCGGGAGGAGCGCCCGCGAACTTCCTCGACGTGGGCGGCGGGGCCAACGCGGATCAGATCAAGAACGCTTTCCGCATCCTGATGGCCGACAAGGACGTAAAGGCCGTGTTCATCAACATTTTCGGCGGCATCCTCCGGTGCGACGTGCTGGCGGAAGGGGTTATCGCCGCGGTGCGCGATCTCGGCGTCAAGGTCCCGATCGTGGTCCGCATGAAGGGCAACAACGAGGCGCTCGGAAAAGAGATGCTGCTCGACTCCGGTTTTGCCTTCCAGACCGCCGACAACATGATGGTTGCGGCGAAGAAGGTGGTCGCCGCCGTCTCCGGCGCTTCCCAGAAGGCCAAGCCCAGGGCCAAAGCCGTCTCGAAAGCCCCGGCGAAGGCGAAAGGAGGCCGCAAGTGAGCGTTCTCGTCAACCGGAACACCCGCGTCGTCGTCCAGGGCATGGGCAAACACGGGACTTTCCACGCGATGGCGTGTCGCGAGTACGGAACCAACATCGTAGGCGGCATCACTCCGGGCAAGGGCGGCACCACTCTCGAAGGGTTCCCGATGTTCAACACCGTGCATGAGGCGGTCCGCAAGACCGGGGCCAACTGCTCGGTGATCTTCGTTCCTCCTCCAGGCGCCGCCGACGCGATCATGGAAGCGGCCGATGCCGACCTCGATCTCGCGGTCTGCATCACCGAGGGCGTGCCCGTTCTCGACATGATGCGCGCGTCCACGTTCCTGAAGGGGCGCCGCACGCGTCTCATCGGTCCGAACTGTCCCGGCATCATCTCGCCGGGTGAGAAGTGCAAGATCGGCATCATGCCCGGCCACATCCACATGGGCGGCTCGGTCGGCGTGGTCAGCCGCAGCGGCACCCTCACCTACGAAGCGGTCGGCCAGCTCACCGCCCTCGGCATCGGCCAGTCCACCTGCATCGGCATCGGCGGCGACCCCATCATCGGCACGACCCACAAGATGGCGCTCGAACTCTTCAACCAGGACCGCGCGACCAAGGCGATCGTGATGATCGGCGAAATCGGCGGCTCGGCCGAAGAGGAGGCGGCGGCTTACGTGAAAGCGCACGTGAAGAAGCCGGTCATCGGGTTCATCGCCGGCCAGACCGCACCCGAAGGGCGGCGGATGGGCCATGCGGGCGCCATCATTTCGGGCGGCAAGGGTACGGCCGACGAGAAGATGAAAGCCATGCGAGCGGCGGGCATTCACGTCGTGAAATCACCCGCGGACATGGGCCGGATGGTCGCGAAGGTTCTGGGAAAGAAGTAGGCGGCCGCTACGAAGCGGGTCGCCCGATCCACGAGTATCTGAAAGGCAGGACATGGAGAAGACGTTTTCGATCATCAAGCCCGACGCGGTGAAGGCGGGCAACGCCGGTGCCATCCTCTCTCGCATCGAGAAAGCGGGTTTCCGCCTCGTCGGCCTGCGCTTGCGCAGTCTCACCGAGAAGGAGGCCCAGGGCTTCTACCACGTGCACCAGGCGAGGCCTTTCTTCGGCGAGCTCGTGGCCTTCATGGCCTCGGGTCCCTGCATCACCGTGGTCCTCGAGCGTGAGAATGCGATCCTCGGCCTGCGCGATCTGATGGGCGCCACCAACCCGGCAAACGCCGCCGCGGGCACTATCCGCAAGGACTTCGCGGCGTCGATCGAAGCGAACGCCATCCACGGCTCGGACGCCCCCGAAACCGCCGCGTTCGAGATCTCCTACTTCTTCCCGGGCATCGAGCTCTAGGGCCGCAGGACGCGCGCTTCAGGAGAACCGAGATCGTAGCGGGCGGGGGATTCAGGAAAGGTGGAGGAACTTCGGGGACTTCTGGCCGTGGGTGTTCTTCCGGAGATCCTCCGCCGGATCTTCCTCGACCGCCGCACCGGCATCCTCCACCTTGCGTACGGCGTCGAATGGTCGGACGTTGAGTTTTCGGCCGGCTACCTGACAAACGCCGAGACCACGATCCCGGGCGCGCACCTCGGCGACCTGCTCGTTCAGATCGGGTTCCTCAGCGCGCGCGATCGCGACGCGTGCACCGAGATCGCGGCGCTTTCGCAGGAGCGCGTGGGTGAAACTCTTCTGCGCCATCACCTGCTGGACACCGACCGCCTGGCCCAGGGGCTTTCTCTTCAGTCGCGGGAGGTCTTGGCGCACACGCTGACCTGGAAGGGCGGCGTCTACACGTTCACGGATGCCGAGATCAAGAACGTGCCTGCGCTCGACCCCGCCGCCGAGCCGCGGCTCGATCCCCGAGAGGTCCTCCTCGACGCCACCTGGACGCTGGTGAGCGACCCCGGCATAGACGACGTCCTCGGTGATCTCACTCAGAAAGTGCGGAAGGCGCGCGACGAACGCCTTCTGAACATCGACTTCCGGCTCGCTCCCGCCGACGCCTTCCTGCTGAGCTGGGTCGACGGCCTGCTCACGGCCGGGCAGCTTCTCGAACTCTCGCCACTTCCGCGGGACGAGGCGAAAGCGTGCCTTGCCGGACTCCTTTCCGTGGGTGCGGTGGAGTACGTGGGAGCGCCGGCGGCTTCGACCATGACCACCGAGGTGGCGCGCTTCGAGGTGGCCCGGCTCGCCGCGCGGATCACGTCGTCCGATCCATACGAAGTCCTCGGGGTGTCGCCGGGGGCGCCGGCCGACGAGATCCGGTCGACCTATCTGCGGCTGCTGAAGTCGTGCGACCCGGCGGCAACGACCGACGCCGAATTCAAGCCGATCCTGCTGCACATGTCGGGAAAGCTCGCCGAGGCTTTTAAGGAGATAGAGCGTCGCGCGGGAACGTCGCGGCCGGCTCCGAAGACCAAGCCTCCGGAGCCGCCGCCTCCTTCGGCTCCCGCCGCCCCCGCACCGTCGCCAAAGGCCTCAACCGGGAAAAGGTCGCGAACCGGCCCCATCAAGGCGGCGGCTGCCGCCAAGGCCGCTCCGACACCGCCCCTTCCGCCGCCTCCACCGCCTCCGCTGCCCGCCGTCGATCCCTCGCAGGCCATGGAGGCGTCCGCGCTGGCGTTTGACGAGGGCCGCCTCCACGAGGCTTTAGCCATCCTGCACGAGGCCATCCCGCACCTCGAAGGCCGCGCCCGCCGCGCTGCGCGCGTGCGCAAGGCGAAGGTGCTCCTCGCGGTCCGAAACGGCGTGCGGCTAGCGGAGGACGAGCTCAAGTCCGCCCTCGCCGAAGACCCCGGGAACGCGGAGGCCCGTGTGGCCCTGGGCGGCATCTATCATGAGCGCGGGTCGAAGGCTCTTGCGATGACGGAGTACCGGAAAGCGCTCGAGCTTCAGCCTCGCAACACCGCGGCGCGCGAGGCGCTTCAGGAGCTTGCCGGCCCGGCCACGAAGGCCGCGCCCAAGGGGTCCGTCCTCAAGCGTCTGTTTCGCCGCTAACGGCCACGCAACCGATCTCAGGAGACGATCAATGTCCGTCAAATCCGACAAATGGATCCGCCGCATGGCCACAGAGCACCGGATGATCGAGCCCTTTTCCGAGAAGCAGGTGGCGGATGGCCTGATCTCCTACGGCCTCTCGTCCTACGGCTACGACGTCCGCATCGCGGACGAGTTCAAGATCTTCACCAACATCCACTCGGCCATCGTGGACCCGAAGAACTTCGACACCCGCTCCTTCATGGACGTGAAGGCCGACGTCTGCATCATCCCGCCCAACTCGTTTGCCCTCGCCCGCACCATCGAGTACTTCCGGATTCCGAGGAGCGTGATCACGGTATGCGTGGGGAAGTCCACCTACGCCCGCTGCGGCATCATCGTGAACGTGACGCCCTTCGAGCCGGAGTGGGAGGGCATCGTCACTCTTGAAGTCTCGAACACCACGCCCCTTCCCGCGAAGATCTACGCGGGTGAGGGGATCGCCCAGGTGCTCTTCTTCGAGGGCGACGAGCTGTGCGAGACCAGCTACGCGGACCGCAAGGGCAAGTACCAGTCGCAGCAGGGGCTCACGCTTCCCAGGATGTAGCGGCGGCCCCCGCCTTTGGGGCATGATCACGCCCATGGTTCACGAGACTGTCGTCATGGAAGGGCACCTGATCGATTCGGATGTCCTCCGCCGCGCCTTCAACGCGATCGTCGAAGAGGGCGGCGCTTTCGAGATACTCGAGTTCAGGGTCGGGAGGACCAACGACGAACCGACGCGCGCGGTTCTCGATGTCAAGGCGAAGGACCCCGCGGCCCTCGACCGCGTGCTTCAGCACCTCTCGTACTTCGGCGCCGCCACCCAGACCGGCGACGCGCGGTGGGCCCCGGCCGAGGCGGACGGAATCCTGCCGGACGACTTCTACGCCACCACCAACTTCGACACCCTGGTGCGCATCGAAGGCCGCTGGGTGAAGGCGGCGGCGCAGAAAATGGACTGCGCCCTGGTCCGCCGCGAAGGCGAGCCCACCTGCGTGAAGCAGAGGCTGGTCCGGAAGGGCGAACTCGTGGCCCTGCGCGGCCTCGGGATCCGGGTCAAGCCACCCGAACGCAGCCGCGACTATTCGATGTTCGGATTCATGTCGAACGACATCTCGGCGGAGATCAACAAAGGCATCGCCATCTCCGCGGCGGCGCGGGAGATGAGGAAGGCCCGTCAGGCCGGCGAGAAGATCGTGGTGGTGCCCGGGCCCGCGGTGGTTCACTCGGGCGGAGACACCGCACTTGCGCGCCTGGTGCGAGAGGGGTGGGTCGACGTCATCCTGTCGGGCAATGCCTTCGCGACCCATGACGTCGAGAAGGCGATCGTGGGCACGAGCCTCGGCGTGTGTCAGATGAGCGGGCGCGCGGTGGAGGGCGGCAGTCGAAATCACCTTTTCGCCATCAACGCGGTGAACCGCGCGGGTGGCATCGCGGCCGCCATCGAAACCGGCGTCGTAAAATCGGGTGTGATGTTCGAGACCGTGAAGCGGGGTGTGCCGTTCGTTCTCGCCGGCTCGATCCGCGACGACGGCCCGCTCACGGACGTGATCACCGACGTCCGGGACGCGCAGATGGCCTACTCAAAGGCCCTTGAAGGCGCGGGCGTCTGCCTCATGCTGGCCTCGGCTCTTCATGCGATTGCCGTGGGAAACCTGCTGCCGGTCGCCGTACGGACGGTGTGCGTCGACATGACCGAGTCGGTTCCGGTGAAGCTCGGGAACCGGGGAACTATGCAGGCGATCGGCCTCGTCACCGACGTCGGCTACTTCCTCGAGCGCCTGGAGAGCGAACTTCGCACGGTCTGACTACAAGGGGGGTTAGCAGCCCGTGGTGAAAGTCCCTCCGCGTCGAAAGCGGATCTTTTCCGCAGAGCTCTGCGTTGCCAAACCTTGAAATACTCCCGGTATTCCTGCGCCGTCCACCACCCCCGCCGATAAGCCGGAAACGGAGGAGGGTCGGGCGTAGGTTCGTGACCGCGAAGGCCTCAGAAGAGATGTCGGAGATCTCCCGGCCCCTCGAACGAATCTGCCACGATCCGCTCCATTCGCTGAACCTCGTCGTCGGTGAGCTGCCTGAACTCCGCCTCCCGGCGGTTCTTTGAGAGCGTGCCTTTGTTCTGGCGGATGAACATCACCAGATTCTCGGCCAGGCGGTCGGACATTTCGACCGCTTCCATAATCCGTTGCCGCGCCAGATCGTGGCGGCGCAGATAGTCGATCTCGCGCGGCAGGTCCTCGTCCACCGTGCGCTGGACGCAGGCGAAGAGGAACTCCGCGGGTTCGGTGCAGTCGAAGTAGCGGTAGAGATCCGCGGTGTCGTTGAGCACCTCGACATTGCGCTCCGGGGTCGGGCGCCATTCGATGTAGGGCATCAGCGAAGCGGAATGACCCTGGAGCGTGGTTCGATAGTCATCGATCCGGTCGAGCACCACGGATGAGACGGGGAAGACCATGCCGCTCGGCGTGAAGCGGCGCTCGGCGAGGACGTGGTGAATGAGACACCGATGCAGCCGTCCGTTGCCGTCCTCAAATGGATGGACGTAGACAAATCCGAAGGCCGTCGCGGCGGCCTGGAGGACGGGGTCGATGCCATCATCGCGCATCCGTTCGTTGGCTTCGAGCATGGAAGTCATCAGCTCGCTCAGATCCTGAGCGCGCGCGCCTATGAACTCCGGCCGCGGATCGCCAAGATGGTCGCGTTCGCCCACGAACACGCCATCGGGGCGCAGGCCCGCGTGAACGAACCGTCTGTCCTCGATGAGGACGGTGTGCAGACGGATGATCTCGGCGAGGGTCAGCTTGTTCTTACCCGCTTGCAAGACTGCGCGGCCCCATCGTTCCAGCCGGTTGCGCGGCGGGCGCGCTCGCCTTCAATCTGGAAGCTCGCGCGGCTGTCCGCCAGCAGCAGGAAGCTCGCGGCACGGGCGACCAGGTGGCTGCCTGAGCGGCCCATGGTGTCGCGCGCGCGCGCCGCCAGATCAGCGCGAGGTACTGCTCGAGTGCTCGGGTGCGGCGGATGAGAGGAGAGTAGCGGCCAGTGCCGAGAACGTTGTCCCGCACACGGAGGCGCTTTGAGAGGCGCGGTTTGCCGGTGAAGTACGCCTCGGGATCAAGCAGGTCGATGGCGGATACGCGCGGCGCGTCTTCCACGTCCAGAACGCGGCCCGTGAGCGTCTCGTAGAGAAACCAGGTTTTCCGCACATGCGCGGCGGTGGGAGCCGCGCGCACCAGCGCTTCGATCTCGGCTTTCGGGAGCGCGTCGAAGAGACGCTTGAGTACAAGAAGGTCGGTGTCCTCGTGTTTCAGCAGGAACTCAAGGTGGCCGCCCAGGTTCTCGCCGGGCCAGTAGCGCTTGTCAAAAACGGTCCAGGCACCCACGGTGCGTCGGCTGGCGCTGACATGCCTGTCGGCAACGCCCTTCGGACGCCGCACGAGGACGGCAACGCTCAGCTCGTTGACGAGGGCCGCAGCGCCGGCGAGGCGAACGCCTTGGGGAACCGTCTGTTCCTGAAAAGTGACCGGTTGAGTTGATTGCAGTCTCATGTCGAAAAACCCATTGAGTTGTCGAAAATCGTGAGAATTCCCGCAGTCTCGTCGCAAAACTCATAGCGTTACGTTGACGGCAATCTCCCACTCGGCGGGCGAGGGCACAGTGTCCTTTGCGGGGAGGCGGAGACCGCCGCCGGTGACGATGCAGTGCAGGTGAGGATGAAAACTCAGGTCCCGGGTCCAGGTATGGAGCACGGCGGTGAAGCC